>ENA-ORXM01000450-ORXM01000450.1-marine-metagenome-genome-assembly--contig:-NODE-450-length-74195-cov-5.589776_pt1 | contig 74195 bp, 57 predicted proteins | sample MGYA00237867_ERZ511480 | MGnify/ENA primary metagenome ERZ511480 (study PRJEB26309, sample SAMN06266103) | marine metagenome | isolation source: Algal blade | place: United Kingdom:Sidmouth, United...
ATCCTTGCTGGAGTCACCTCACCTCTAATGGTAAGAATTTTTTCGGGATTTGCGGTATCTACCTCCCAGTTAAGAATACTGTCCATCTTATCTATAATATGTGAGACAGCTTGCACACCAGTACTCGACTCGATGTTAGTTTTAAATTTCAATATCTTCATGGTTAAAGAATAATTGATTGAAAAATTAAATAAACTACTTCTTCAGCATTGTGAAAAAGTATATACCTCCTCAAATAAGCAATATTAAGTCCAAAAATCAACTAATCAATTAATAATCTTATGTTAATGGTAAATCTACACTAAGCGGATATCGTACTTCTGTGAGGAATAGCCCCTGAGCTGGAGCACTATACGCATTAGCTATTCTTGTTTGATGATTAAGTGCATCAGCTACTTCTCTAATTGGAATTTTATTGGTTGCCGCCCTTATGCTGCATCCTACGATCAATCTGACCATACCCCTCAAGAAACGATTTGCAGCTATATGATAGACTAAGCCAGTGTCCCCTACTCTCTGCCAGTATGACTCATAAATACTGCATTCAAGTGTATGAGCATCGTGATTGGTTTTGCAGAAAGGAAAAAATTCATTACTAGCTTTTATTAGCTCTGCCACTTTATTTAATTTATTAAAATCTATATCAACTCCAGCTAACGGGACATGCCAGCTCGTATCTATTGCAAAAGGATTTTTTTTAAAATTAATATGGTAGGCATAAGCGCGATAATTTGCATCAAATCTTGCATGCGCTTCTTCTCCTACATGCTGTATTCTATCAAGGCTTATGTCTTTAGGTAAAAATCCATTGATCCGCGATACTTGATTTTCAGGCTTGGAGTAAGAAGTTTCAAAATGAAAATAAAATTTTCTCGCATGAACACCTGCATCAGTTCTACCGCAACCCATTACACCAATTTTTTCTCGAAAAATCGTACTCAAGGCATTCTCAATCTCTGCCTGTACGCTATTGGCATTAGGCTGCTTTTGCCAACCAGCATATTGCTTCCCATGATATTGTATGCGCGCAAAATATCTCAAGTCTATTTGCTTTGTTTTGCAAAGATAATCTGATACCGATTTTAATCCTGTACTCAAAGTAAAATGGCTGAATTAACATTAAAGCACTTCTATTAATTGCCTCTTGGATCGAAAGTAGAATTAAAGTAAATCAGACAAGGCGTGAAGGGGGAGAATAGCCTTAGCTATGCGACTGACGAACAACGAAGTATGATTTGCTTAAATTCGCTTAGGAAAATCTTTAATTTTCTAATCGGCCAAGAATGTAGTTTATAGAAATGCCCATTAGTTAATTCAGCCATTTTATATCTAAAGTGTCTAATTCTATGCCTGTGGCACATTTACTAAATAATAATTTCTCCATAGAAAAATACATAGACCTGATAATACGAACGCCATTATAGCACCTCCAGAATTACTAAAATCTCCATCTAATTGGATATGTGCGTATAAGGCTGGCAACATCAATAGCATGACTCCCAATGCGGCTATTATTCGTAACCTTGGTACAAATGCTATTGCTAGTCCAGCTATTGCTTCCAGCGCCCCAATCACCAAAGGTAGCCATGGCGCATCAGAAAATACAGTAAAGTAATTTGGAAAGTCTGGATTCGGTTCTGCTACAAATTTTCCTATGCCAGCCGCAAGCAGCAGTATCACTAGTAGACCAGTGACGACCCAAGTAACTATCTTTCTTATTTTTGGACTCATATCTGTAATATTATTGTGAATGGATGAAATTCAGTACAAGATTATAATATGTTCTCAAAATGTATATGGAAGTAGACAATTAAGCCGCCTTCAATTTGCTCAACATCGAACCACCAAGTTTCTCTTTCGCATAAGACAGGGTGATCTCAAATGCCGTAATATCTTTTGCTGAAGGCATTTCGTACATCGCATCCATCATGATAGCTTCGCAAATTGACCTAAGTCCTCTTGCACCTAGCTTATATTCTAATGCCTGTTCTGCAATAAAAGAAATAGCACCCTCAGTAAAGGTTAAGTCAATTCCTTCAAGCTCAAATAACTTCTTATACTGTTTGATGATGGCATTCCTAGGTTCCGTTATTATACGTCTTAGTGCCTCTACATCTAGTGGTTCTAGATAAGTCAATACTGGTAGACGACCTATAATCTCTGGAATCAAGCCATAAGATTTTAGGTCTTTGTGCGTTACATATTGGATTAGGTTTTCTCTATCTACTTTAAACTTTTCCTTATTTCCAAAACCAATAACTTGGGTATTCATTCTATTGGCAATGATCTTATCTATACCATCGAAGGCACCTCCACAAATAAAGAGAATATTCTCAGTATTTACTTTTACGAGCTTCTGCTCTGGATGCTTACGGCCTCCTTGCGGCGGAACATTTACATCAGTACCTTCTAGCATTTTTAACATCGCTTGTTGTACCCCTTCTCCAGATACATCACGTGTGATAGAAGGGTTATCTCCTTTACGCGCAATTTTATCTATCTCATCAATATAAATAATTCCTCGCTCTGCTTGATTCACCTTATAGTCACATACCTGCAGTAATCTACTCAAGATACTCTCTACATCCTCTCCTACATATCCTGCTTCAGTAAATACAGTTGCATCTACGATAGAAAAAGGTACATTCAAAAACTTTGCAATCGTCTTCGCAAGTAATGTCTTGCCTGTACCCGTATTACCTACAAATAGAATATTTGATTTTTCTATTTCTATATCATCAGTCTTGACCTGTCTTAAACGTTTATAATGGTTATAAACTGCTACAGAGAGAAATTTCTTAGCTTCATCCTGACCAATCACGTATTCGTCTAAGTGTTTTTTGATATCCATAGGAAGGACTAGATCAATACCCATCCCATCCTCTTGCTCTATATTCTGCTGCGAAGAATACAGTTCATCAGCAATGATCTCTTGTGCCTGTTCCACACAGGTCTCGCATATATGACCATCTACTCCTGCTATGAGTATAAGTGCTTCTGCCTTATCTCTGCCACAGAAGCTACATCTGAAACCCTTTTCATTTTTTCGCATAACTGTATAATTTTGTAAAAATAGAGCCTATCAAACTTATTTGATAGGCTCTAAGATCGTTAATTTCTTTTAATGTAACCTATACATTATTGATTTTTAAGACTTTGAATCATCTTTACGAGGATTCTTCTTATCTAAAACCTCATCAATCAAGCCATACTCCTTAGCTTTTGGTGCCACCATCCAATTATCTCTATCACTATCCTTCTCTACTTGCTCAAAAGACTTACCAGTATGCTTGGCTATTATACCATATAACTCCTGTCTTAAATCTTTAGACAGTTGATATCTAATTTCCATATCGCTAAAAGTACCTTGCATGCCCCCTGACAATTGGTGAATCATAACACGTGAGTGCGGTAACGCAGAACGCTTTCCTTTCTCACCAGCGCATAATAATACTGCTCCCATGGAAGCAGCCATACTGGTACATATAGTCGCCACATCAGGACTTACATATTGCATCGTATCATAGATACCCAAACCATCGATCACTGATCCTCCTGGAGAATTAATAAACAACTGGATATCTCGCTTAGGATCTGTAGACTCTAAGAATAACAATTGAGCTTGTATGATGTTTGCTACCTCCGTGACTACCGGCGAACCCAAGAATATAATTCTATCCATCATCAAACGCGAGAAAACATCCATGATAGCGACATTCATCTGGCGCTCTTCTATGATATTTGGTCTAAGTATGATGCCATCGTTGCTAATATTAGCCTGTGCATCAGTATGCTTTTGGTAGTCATGTAGCGTTTGGCTATTTATGCCTAGGTGCTTCACTGCATACTTATTGAACTCGTCTTTCGAAAACATATTTTGCTTTTATATAGAAGCGATCTACATCCCTTCATAGTTTGTAATACGGTATCGTCATTATCTTCTCAAAAACGCCACCAATTACGTATTACGTTCGAAAGCAGACAATGTGTCGTTTTTACCAGACTTTATTTACTCTTCTTCTGCCGATTCGGCTACCGCTGCTACCTCATCCGCCTTTCGGAAAGATTCGATAATTTGGTCTAATTCCTCTTTCGCTACTTCCTTATTTTCAGTGCTTACTTGGTCTTTTAACACCATCAATACCTTATCATTAAACGCAGAAGCATACGATCTGTTATAAAACTCTTCTTGCTGTAGCATTTGGGTAGCGTACTGGGTAATCATGGCGTCATCTACTTGACCTCCACCGCCAAACATCTGACGTAGATTAGCCTTTCCGCTTTCAAGTATATCCTCTTCCTCCACTTTTATATCGTGCTTATCAGCAAGCTTATTTCCTATGAGTCTCCACTTCAGGCCTTTGACAAAGCCTTCATAGGCCTCCTCAGAGTCATCATGTTTTGCTGGATCTTCTGCACCAGACTTTAACCAACGCTGCAGAAATTCTTTAGGGAAAGTAAGATCGTTTTCTTCGATTAGTTTATCGTGAATTTCACGCATCAGGATACTGTCACTCTGTCTATTCGACCATTTTTTCATTTCTCCGCTAATGTATTCTCTCACGCCAGCTTCATCCTTAATCTCTGTATCCTCGCCGAAGGCCTTTTTCAGTGTCTCCTCATTAAACTCTCCTGGAAACACACGCTGTATTTCTACAATCTTTCCTTTAAATTTATTCCCGATTTCAGTATCCTCGTCTGCTTCCGTAACATTCAGGATATACTTACGCATGTAGGCTTCGTCGTCTTTTGGTTCCAGCTGTGTCACGTCAAATTCTACTTCATCCCCCTTATCCTTACCCAAAAATAACTTCTGTGCTTCAGGAGTCATTGACTTATATAATAAGGAGATGGTTGTAGCCCATCCAGATGTTCCATCTTCTTTAATCTCCTCCGCATCTACTTTAAAGAAATCACCTTCCTCTATATCTTTTTCTACTTCCTTACGATCTCCAAGTTGCTTTTGCATATTAGCGATCTCCTCATCCACTGCTTTCTGATCCAAAGCCACATCATAGTAAGTAAAAACATTATCTAGTCCCTTCACTTCAAACTCTGGCGCGAGGCCCAAGTCAAACTTAAAGACCATATCACTTACCTCATTCACATTCAGATCCATTTGCTCCTGATCATCCGACGGTATCGGCTGTCCCAGAAATTGGATTTTTTCGTCTTGCAAATATTTTGATAGCTCCTCCTGCAGCATTTTATTTACCACATCGCTCATCACCCCTTGACCATACATCTTCTTGATGAATCCGATCGGCGTTTTCCCTTTGCGGAAGCCTTTAAGCGAAGCCGTCTTTTTTATCTTATTGAGCTCGGTATTGAGCTTAGGATTTATGTCTTCAGGTTTGAGGGTTACGGTGATTTTAGCATTTAGCTGATCAACGTTTTCTCTGACAACAGTGGACATTCTTGGAAATTTTATATGAGAAAAGAATTACGAGCTCACTCTGAGCACAATTTCGAAAGTGTGCGGGCGGGGAGACTCGAACTCCCACGCCGTGAAGCACTAGATCCTAAGTCTAGCATGTCTACCAATTCCATCACGCCCGCTCATTTCGAAAACGAACGCAAAAATAGTATTTATTCTACAATTTGCCTAGCAGAAGGGATTATTTTCGCACATTTCCTCCCACTATCTTTATTCCCGTTCTCAGCCCCTGACAGTAAGCTATTTAAGCATGATGATAAGGCTGTTTTGGGCACATCCCACGGGCTATACTTCCTAGCTCTAAGTGGGACCAGGCTCCTCCGGGCTCGCCATTCGGCTCGGTACTGCGGTTCGTTCCTCTCCGCAGCACTGGACGCTAGCGCGTCACCCTCCATATCCTTTGCGCGAAAAATTTTACATTATTGGGTATGACTATCCTCCGTTTATATCTAAGCAAAACATTGTCGTCTCTTGAAAACGATAGAACTTAAGCTAATCTAGAACTCTCTTCTACAATTTAATAAACCTTTTTGATTGGTATATTTTGTTTTCTTGGCTAAGTTGTAGAAAATAAATGCCTGATGAAAGATCGTTCACATCTATGACATGGTTTGTATTGCCTTTGAGCAAAGATTTGCCTTGTATATTTACGATTTCATAATCAAAATTCTCCTCAAAATCTATTTGTAGTAAGTCCGTAACGGGGATAGGAAATATTTTAACCTCCTCCTTTATTGTCTCGGAGTTGTTAATAAGAATGTTACCATCTATACTATGAGGTACGGTCAAGTAGTAAGCAGCAACCAGCGTACTATCTGGCCTTAGAAAAGTAAACGCATTTGGGGTTTCCAGAATAAAAGAGTCCATATTATTAAGACTAATATGAAAATAATTTATCCGCTCCTTACATATAAAAGTTCCAAATTCTAAAAAATGGTCCTGCCAGCTAAAAACGCTTTCTGATATATTAGCATTCTGATTGCAAGAATCCTGAAACAGACTCTGATCCCAACGAATAGTTATTGGGAAAGCTGCTTCTACTGGAATTAGAAAAGGATGCCGATACCCATAACTACCTTCTTCACATTCCTTGAGTGGCAAAGTAACCTCTTTTGATTCGAACAGATATTCACGAATGACAGGGTTATCACCGAAGGGTGACACATCTCCATCTTGATGATCACAATTCCAATAAATTTCGGGATCCAAAGTCGGGTCATTCGACTGCAAATGGTAAAATCGCACATCAAAACTATCCAACGCCTCTTCTTTTATATTATCGGCTTCATCATATTGAAATGAGGCACCTGATTCACATCCGAAATAAAGCGTATCCCTTCTACCTTCGTTGTCTTCAAAAAACAATTCTGTCACAAAGTTTTGTGCGTTCATATTTTGCGCTAGTATTAGTAGTAAAAAACTCCATAAAGTTAATCTCATAATTTTATAAATTTTTTGGATTGGTAAGTATTATCTTTTTGACTTATTTGTAGAAAGTAAATGCCTGGCGAAAGGGAGCCAACATCTAAAGATTTGGAAGATATTCCATTTGCTATTTTTGCGCCATGAATATTTTGAATTTCGTATCGAAATTCTGAGTCTAGATCAACTGTTAATTGATTGGATACAGGGTTTGGAGAAATCTCTACAGGCTGCGCAAATTTATGTTTTGCACTACTAATTCCATTATAATTTGAACTAGGCAGGGTTAAGTAATAAGTAGAAACTAAGGTACTATCCTTTCTAAGCAATGTTAAAAAATTTGACTGTTCAAGAACCACTTTGCTTGAATCCTTCAGACTTATATAAGGATAATTTATACGATCATTACACCAATCAAAATCAGTACCTGGAAAATCTTGCTCTGTTATAGGTACTTCAGATATATTGGTTCTAGATCGACAACTGTCCTGAAATAAAGTAGAATCCCACTCTATAGTTATAGGAAATGCAGCATTTTTAGGAATGAAAAATTCCAGATAATTTGATGTTATCTGATTGGTAAAACAAGAAGGTAAATCATCAATTCCGACTTTAGCTTCATAAATATAGTCTCCAACAATAGTGGGATCACAAATAAAAATATCGAAATCTTGGTGGTCACAATCTCCATAGATATATCGAGGGTGGTTAGGTGTAAAACCTTCCGTCATAAAAAAGCGGACATCAAAATCATCTAGTGGCTCATCTTTAATATCAATTTCTCCAAGATTTGCATTTATATTCGAAGATCCTCCTTCGACATCTCCGAAAGTTAAAGTATCTCTTAGACCATTACTGTCTTCAAAATACAAATGAGCTGTTAAGTCTTGCCCAGAAAGATTTACAATCATGAATAAGTGCATTAATACTATTCCTAATATCCTCATAGTTTTATAAATTTTTTGGATTGGTAAATTTTATCTTGCTGGCTTATCTGTAGAAAGTAAATGCCAGATATTAATTGGCTGACATCTATAGATTTTTCGGATGCTCCATGAGCTAATATTTTACCTTGAATATTCTGAATTTCATAAGTGAACAGTCCCTCCAAATTATTCACCTCTAACCTATCGGTCACAGGATTTGGAAAAATTGAAATCTTCTGACTGTCGTGCAATACATCATTTGTACCGGAAATTAAAACGGTAACCTTCTCATCACAATCAAAGCCTTCAATGCACCCGTTTTCATCCATGGAGACGAGCCATAGGCTACGAACTTGCTCGAAATCTAAAAACAACTGCCATGACTGTCCCATAGCTACAATATTTCCACTTGGAAGCTCCTGTAAATGCGTTAAATATGAATCACGATATTTTTCACCCCACGAATTTTCTTGTAAATTTTCATTAGCTAAAACCTTCATCCATAATAACTCTCCAGTAGAAGTAATCCTTCCTATAACTCCGCCAACTAATAAGCCATTTGGCTCATGGTTACAATATATTTCACCGCAAAAAAGTATATCACCATTACTAGCTACTTCTAAATCTTCAATCAAATATCGTTGATTTAAAGTATGATTATCCACCGGTAATTTTACCTCCCAAATGATGTCAGTTAGATCACTATCAATTTTGGCAATACTTGTTTCAAATGAATAATTAATATTAAAGTATAAAGAACCAGACGAATCTTCCTCTAGATTAATTGATTTTTTGTCGCTTTCTAATGAAAACTTAGCGAGTGTATTTCCAAGCGAATCTATCTTTATAAGATGCAATGGCAATCCCCCACCTGCTCCTGCATTAGTTGTATGTGCAATAAATACGAAACTACTATCAACAGTGTATTGAAGATCCCTAACAGATACAAAACCATCTTCCAAATAAGACCAGATTGCTTCTAAGTTATTAAAATCTTTATCCCATTTTGAAACAAAACCTCTAATTTTTACTCCTGGACTAAGATCATCATACTTTCCATAGACATAATTGTTATTGCTTGTATGCAATAACCCCTCGCTTAAATATCTATTTGTACTATCAATATAGGTTCGGCCTAACTCATATTGATTATCTAGAAAATTATAATTTACATGCGAAATCCCAATATTGTTATTAAGATAATCATTCCCTACTAGCTGCAAAATGTCATTATTTATGGTCATAGATGAGCCACTAGTTAATCTAAAATCATCAATCAATTTTATATCTTTTATCTCACCATTAAAATCAAAAAAGGTTAAACTAGTACAAGGATCAAATCCACTTACTTTTGCACAGTTATGTACAGAAGCAACAATGATTTCGTTATTTCTAAAGTTTAAATCCGACGGTAATTGATCGAAACCTTGCTCTAGGTCGATGATTTTGCTGAAGGTAGATTGAGCAATGCAATTTGCAAAAGACATAAAGCTAAATAAAATAATTATGATCTCTTTCATGCTATTAATTAAGGTGAGATAATTAAAAATAGGTAATTAGTATCAATGAAAACTTAGATAAATAGAAATATAATATATGCAAATTGAGATTTGGCTAAAATGAGACATAGGGTTAAATATATTGGTTAAAATTTTGCTGAGCATGCCTTGATCATTTATGAGTATTCATGAACACAATAGTAAGATACAGAAATATAAAACCAATTCGCATTCGTCTCTAATTATAACTAAAACAGAATACAAAGTCCTAATATAAGAAGCCCTATGTCTTCTAATACAAATACTCTTCTTCTTCAAAACCGATTTCAATTTCATCCCTTTTTTGCACTAGGGATAGAAGTGATATGAGGTGGCTAGTGCGCCTAGTAGGCAAAGGAGTGTAGCAGGCTCAACGAGGAACGAGGAGAGACAATACGCGACTATTGCCTACAGGTGTAATAGCCGCCGAATACAAACGGAAAGCCCGGCCAGTGCCCAAAGCAAAATAAATGATGTAAAAAATTAGCTAAGTATCTCCCCAACCATATTGCTGAAGAATGCGTCTTGCTATATGAATAAATTACCAAATTATATGAGATCGATAATCTTATTTATAACCATAGTGACATTAAATGTTTTATTTGTCTGGAGCTGCAAGGATGACGATAACGGCAATACCATTGATACGGACTGTAGAATGGCTCTGCTAGAGCATTTTGAAATGAGACCTTATGTAGAAGGTGATACGGAGTTTACCTCTTTTATACAATACTTCGAAAACGAGGGGGTGTACTTTGCCTACTGGGGCAATCATCTGATAGAATTTCAAACGACTACACTGGTAGATTGTGATGGAAACACAATATGCACCTCTGATGAAAGTGGCTGCTGGGATATGGTTACAGATGCAAATAGTCTCGGAATAATCGGTGTCAGATAAGTTCTCGAATGCGAGGAAAATATAAGCTCTAAACAGTATTTAAATTTCTATGCTATGCAAATGACAATAAAATATGCTTGCTTTATTATTGTATGTAGTGCCATACTTCTTAGCTGTAGTGATGATGATGTAAGTCCAGATACAGACTGCAGAATTTCCTTAATTGAGCACTTCGATATGGAGCCGTTTGTAGCAGAGGATGAAGAAAGCTTGAGTACTATGTGCCATTCTTTTATTAGATATTTTGAACATGATGGAACGCGCTTCGCATTCTTAGATAATTACTGCGCAGACTTTGGGCATTTCGATTTGATCGGGTGTGATGGTATTTCCATTTGCAAGACTACAGAAGTGGGATGTATAAAATTGATAAACGAGGGAACTGAGATTGGGATAATCGGGATAGATAAATAATACCAAATAGGCTATAGAATTGTTCTTACTTATTAAAGACTACATTATCTGAATCTAGTCCTTCACTTTTCATGTAGTTCTCGACATCTTTTATAGAAATTAATTCTCCTTTAGTATTAATAGCATAAGACTGATATCCAAGGTGCTTCAAAAACTGACTGGCTTGCTGGTGTGTACTGTTTATGTCTTCGGAGGCGATGTATTCCATGGCTATAATCGGGGAATTGTTTTTAAGATATTGTTGCGCACCTTCTAGGACAATCCTTTCTGCGCCCTCAACATCTATCTTGATTATTTTGGGCTGAAGAGAGCTTGCTTGAAAATAATCATCCAAAGAAATGGCAGGTATATTTACAGTCTTTGGAGGATTCTTAGCAAACCAATCTTGACCTTTGTACTGTGCAATATCCATGGAGTTGTACTCACTGTAGATGGGTGGGAATTCGTAAAAAGTAAGTTGCTCTTTTTTATTGGAGGCAGCTTGATTGACTGCTGTAATGTTTCTTGCTAAGGCTATGTTTTTACTGAGCACTTTAAAAGTACTGGGCGCTGCTTCGAAGCAATGAACCTTTCCCCTTTCTCCCACGAGCTTTGATGCTAGCAAAGAAAAATATCCATAGTGCGCGCCAATATCTAGAAAGGTATCGCTTTCATCCAACTGATTAATTAAAAATCTAGCGAGGCGAATTTCAGAATCATGGCTCTTACCTTTAGTAATATAAATATCCGAAGCGGAGGGTAAAACAATATGCATCTTGCTACCGAAAAAAGTTTCGCAGGTAGCTGGGCTTGCACTTCGCTTAAATAGGTCACGTAGAGATAGGGCATAAATATACTGAATCGGCCTTGTCACTAAGCGACCCAACTTAGAGGTAGTAGCTAGCTTTTCAACTTTTGCCAATTCGTATAATAGCACTTCTTTCTTCATAGTGCGCGCAAGGTAACGGAGCTGTGACTAGAATACAAAGTAGATCACATTCTTTTAATCAAAAATGCAATTTGTCCCATGTGGTTAGCTTGATGCTCCATGACATGATACCATGCCCAATGGTTATTCATATTTCCATGGTTTACATTTTCGGCTAACCATGCATCTTCCTTTTTCTTTAATAGTCGTTTGGTGTCCTTTCGCACCTTATCCCAAATATTTAGGTAATATTCTATCGGTTGCCCTTGTAGTTTTTCACGCGCTATAGGTCCTAATTTTTGCGCTAAATCCCAATCCATTTCTTCTTTATTAAAATCGCGTCCCTCGAATGTATAGAGTTGATAATACTTCTCCGTAGCAGCTAAGTGGTAGATCAATGCCCCTATACGATTCGCATCTTCATCTAGGAGAAAATCTACTTCCTCCAAACTTAGATTTTGTACTTTATTGGTAATTCTAATTTTGAGATCATCCATCATACTTACGAGGTTGCCTACCTGAGGCGCATATCCATTGGGCGCTTTTATTTGTATCTGGGCATTTACTCTTGGCATGGATAGGCATAGTAAACCCAGAAATACAAAAAAGCAGAATACGGAGATCGAATTAAATTTTGAAGCTTGCATATTTTTCGTTTTTTTGAAATGAAGGCTTTAAGCGAAGTAACACTATTTATGTTCCTCCAGAAGCTTAAGTTACAATATTTAGAACAACAGTAAGCTAATAATATTTTACAGCACAGAAATTTTAATAGACTTGCCTTATTGCTTAATGATTTTATGTAGCGATACTTCACTATTGGTAGTGCTCTGAATAAGGATAAAGTACATACCTGAACCGAGCGACGCAAGGTCAATACTAAAAGGGGAACTCGCACTTGTGAAATCTGAAACGACTTGTCCCGTCGCGTCCAGCACCTTTATCTGGTAATTTGAAAAATCACCACTTACTACTACTCTATCCACAAATGGATTTGGATAAACTGTGATCCCATTATTGAAGCTAGTGATATGACTAGTCGCGATGTCAAAGGCAGGAAGCTTAACTACGTTGCTATCTATATATTGACCATTATCCGTGCCATTCCAGACTGAACCAAATAATACTCTCGTACCCCCCCCCCCGACTAATACAGTAAACTAAAATGAAGCTGGATCGGGATACAAAAAGCTATAGCTCAAAGTCTGTTTAAGCTTAGTGTTGAGAATGATCTTGTTGGAGGTATTTTCCGACTGTGCAAAGGTGGGTGGTATAAGGCCTGCCTTGATCGCCTGAGAGGTGTAATAATGCTGACGGGTTGGATGCTTATCAGCGACGGCGTTCAAGGTAGTCCCTAAAATACCTTGTGCGATAACTTCCTTCAAAATAGCGATGCAATCATCTAGGTGAATAAGGTTAACTGCATGATCTGGATTAGCCACATCCTTTTTGCCCGCGAGGAATCTGGCGGGATTTCGAGTCCCTCCTACTAGGCCTGCGAAGCGTAGAATGGTCAACTGCTCCGTGTACTTCGCTAGCGTTACCTCTGCATTATAGAGGGCATGTGCAGATGCGCGTATAGGGGCTATGTCCGCTGATTCGTCAAGATTGGGTTGCTCGGGATTTCTTGCATAGACACCACTACTGCTGGCAAAAATAATTTTTTTAACCTTTGCTACTTCGCAAGCCTGGATGACCTTCAAAATGCGCTGGTGGTATGTAGCAATGGGGTCTTCGGTTTCTCGACCAGGAGGGAAATTGATAAATAGAATGTCGCATTCTAAAAGATGATCTGGGATATCATGTTGATCTAAATCTAAGAGATATGCTTCTATGCCGTTCTCTACTAGAGCAGACAATTTATCACTAGTAGTGGTGGTTCCCTTGACTAGGTAATTGGCCTTGACGAGCTCTCGCGCTAATGGTAAACCGATCCAGCCGCAACCTAAAATGGTAATACGAGGCATCATGATCCTGTAAATTCGTAGCAACCGATGTCTGGATTGACCATATCACGTGGCTCACCATCAAGATCCAAAATAATAGACGGTAGAGGTATTGCGTTCATCTCTGCCATGGACATAGTGTCGAGGTGATAGTCATCTTCGGCCACACTGATGAAAAGGGAGTCTTCTCTACTGCCGTTGAAACATGGCGTACAACGGTCAAAAAAATCGTCGTAAAATTCCTCCGTAGGTAAGTCTTTAACACGAATAAGGCAGTTTTCCAGTTCATATTCAAAAAATGCAGGATCCTCATTTGGGATACGATTGAAAAGGTCAATCTCATCTTCTCGAGAACCAAATACAATACTATTTCTAAATTTAGCATTGATAGGATTGATCCTGAAATTTTGGCAAAGTTGATCGAGGCAAAGTGCATTACTGATGCGCAATGCCGAAGCGTCCACACCATAGCTAGCCATGGTGCAATAGTCAAATTCATAATTGCCACCGTACTCCAGCTGTACGGCATTGCCACCATTGCCATAGAAAAGCGAGTTGGTCGCCTTGATCTGGGCATGCAGCCCGATCAGACCTGCACCTGAAGTGTTATAAATCTGGCAATCTTCTACAATGAGATTGGCAGCGGAATCAACGCGCGCACCAATGATTGAATTTTTGATAATAGTATTACGCATAATATTGCCGCGGCTGCCTTCGCTAAATCGAACGCCTGCCCACTGACCTGCAATATCATCAAAGTCCTCTTCTAGTCGGTCCCCTTCAATTGTAACTGGATCTTCGAGGGTACCTTCAGCAGTCAAGCGTGCATTAGACGTAAAAAATAAAATACCATCATTGTAAATAAGAGGATCTCCCTGTTCATCTTCCGTACGTGCAAGTCCTCCATGCACATAAATATGTGTGCCGGCTGGCAAAATTAATTGACAACTATCTACTACCAAGACTCCATAGATTACGTACGGCTTGGGATCATCCCACCGAATAGATTCGTTTTGGCAACTAAGCACAGAGATTTCTCCATCGCTGCTAGAACTCGGAACATAGTTGGCGTTTTGACCAAATGCTTCGAGGGTGACGCGCTGAGTATTGCCATTGGTTACAAATATTAATTCATCATAAATTATAAATGGACTTGTCGATAAGGGTTGATCAGGATCGATAGTCACTTCAGCAAATATATATATACTATCTTCTGCTGGTACCGTCACCTGCTCAAAAGTTTCGTCAGAAATACCATCTACATTGAACCGAAATTTGGTATTACTTTTACCATCAAGACGAATGCTACTGATCTGCAAGGGTTGACCATTACGATTGAGCACTTTGAGAATGCGCGTAGCTGATCCAAGCGTCGTGAAGACCGTATCAAAGCGCAGAGTATCTTTAGAAAATACTAATTGAGCGGAACTGTCTGTGATAAACTGCTCATTTTTTTTGCATCCACTTAGTACGCCTAGCATCATAAACGCTATAAATAGAAGTGCAATCCAATTCCACTTCTTTAATATATATATTCGCATAAGCGCAAAATTAACAATGTTGTGCATATCCTTAGATTATAATCCCTCCTAAAACAGAGGATTGTTTATCTTATTTTAGGTATAGGTGTGAAAATTTGTCTATAAGTCATCATATTTCCTTAAATATACACTAAACCAATACTTTATAGGATAAAACTGTAGTAGGTAAGACAGTTAATTGTAGCTTACAAAGCGTACTTTGCGGCGCGTTTTAAAAATGGCGAATAAGGTAATTATAGGTCACTAAGCTGAACTTAAAGAGATTTCGCGAACCTTAATAGGATTTAATCACCTTAAATGATTTAGTAAAGAACTTTAAATACTATCTGGCTTAATTGAGCCGCAGATTAATAAAAAAATTGTCAATAGATCCAGTTATAGATGTTATAATACCTGCCTACAATGAGGAGTCCTCAATCGGTAAGGTTATCGCTGATATTCCTAATAAGCTTGTACGAGACATAATAGTTTGTAATAATGCCAGCACGGACAACACTGCCTCCGTTGCCATAGAGGGCGGTGCTACAGTACTATTGGCTGCAAAAAAAGGGTACGGGAGTGCCTGTCTAAAGGGTCTAGCGTACATCCATGCGAAAAAGGATAAACCCGATATTGTAGTGTTTTTGGATGGTGACTATTCTGACCATCCAGATCAAATACCTGACTTAATAAAACCAATTATAGAACGAGATATAGATATGGTGATTGGTAGTCGTGCTATGGGGCACCTCGAATCAGGAGCCATGATGCCTCAACAAATATTTGGTAATTGGCTAGCAACAGCGCTCATTCGCTTTTTTTATAAAAAAAACTTTACAGATCTTGGGCCTTTCCGAGCTATCAAATACCAAAAGCTATTGGACATAGATATGCAAGATCCCGACTTTGGCTGGACAGTAGAAATGCAAGTCAAAGCTGCCAAATATAAACTGAAATGTACTGAGATTCCTGTCAATTATCGCAAGCGAATTGGTGTATCAAAAGTAAGTGGCACCATAAAAGGGACTATCTTGGCGGGGCATAAAATTATTTGGACTATTTTCAAATTGCTATAATTTCTTAAATTGGTTTACTTCATACTCTCTATCTATGTTTTTGCTTTGATATACATTACTGTGTACTGTATGAGTCAACTCAATTTACTGTACCATTATCTGAAGCAGACTAAAGCAGTAACGCAACCTCACCAAAAAATTGCCGAGAAGGACTTACCTTTTGTCACCGTGCAGTTACCTATATTTAATGAAATGTATGTAGTGGAGCGCTTAATAGACAATATTGTGTCCTTTGACTATCCTAAAGAAAAGTTTGAAATCCAAATAATAGATGACTCTACCGATGAGACAATAGCTATTTCTCAAAGAAAAGTAGAAGAGTATAGGGCCAAAGGCTTTGACATCAAATTGGTACAGCGTGATGATCGCGTGGGCTATAAAGCAGGCGCACTTAAGCATGCTACAGAAGTTGCCAAAGGGGACTTTTTAGCCATTTTTGATGCGGACTTCCTACCACGAAAAGATTTTCTAAAGGAAACTATTCCTTACTTTAACAATGAAAAAGTTGGAGTTGTACAGACACGCTGGGAACATATCAATCAGAACTACTCTATTATCACTAAGCTACAAGCGCTGCAGCTCAATGTACATTTCACCGTAGAGCAATCAGGTAGAAAAGCAGGTAATTTTATGCTTCAGTTTAATGGCACAGCAGGTGTATGGCGCAAGCAGTGTATCGATGATGCAGGTGGTTGGGAAGCCGATACCTTGACCGAAGATTTGGACCTAAGCTATCGCGCACAAATGCGTGGATGGGAGATTAAATACTTAGAAAAATTCGGCTCGCCAGCAGAATTGCCTGCAGAAATGAATGCACTCAAGTCACAGCAGTTCAGATGGATGAAGGGAGGTGCCGAAAATGCACGTAAACTTTTACCACAGGTTTGGAATTCTGATTTGCGATTAGGTCAAAAGTTACAGGCAACCTCTCATCTGATGTCCAGTGGTGTATTTTTCTTTATCCTTTTAGCTGGTCTAGTAAGTGTTCCGCTTGTATTTTTATTAGAGACAATAGCGGTAGATTTAAAGTACTTTGCCGTGTTTCTAATTTCTATGTTTTCAGTAATAGCTGTGTACTATGTCGCAAATGTAGAAGCGGAGCTTAATCGTAAGAGTTACATCAAAACTTTGATGAAGTTCATTGTACTTTTCCCCGTCTTCTTATCCTTGTCTATGGGATTATCCTTGCATAATACAATTGCAGTAATACAAGGATATAGAGGCAAAAAGTCACCTTTTATTCGGACTCCAAAATTCAATATTACGACTATTAAAGATTCATTTCAGAAGGCTAATTATATGCCTCAAAAATTGCCTTGGACTACTATCTTTGAGGGAATTTTATCGATCTATTTTATCGGAGGTGTGGTAGCAGGAATGTATCTTCAGAATATGACTTTCGTTATTTTTCATAGCTTGATGGCATTTGGTTTTGGGACTATTTGCTTCTATTCTATTAAGCATTATACTTATAAATAAAATAATCCTATGAGCATCGACATTCGATCTATGCTTCTTACTGCGAGGCTGCCAACAGCAACACTGTTTATAGCCTTGATAGCAGGATTAGGCTTTTATCCTGCTCAGTCTGACTTTTATATTATTTCCAGTCTATATTTTCCATTATTTATATTATATGTTTTTGTAGCTTACAATACGAGCAAGCAAACTCAAGTTATTTTTTGGTTGAGTGTAGGTATTGCAGCACGTTTTATTTTGCTATTTGCTTTTCCAAACTTGAGTGATGATATCTATCGATTTATCTGGGACGGTCGTTTAGTGGTAGCAGATATCAACCCTTTTGAGCAACTTCCTGAATACTACCTGACAGCCGAGCCACGGATTCCTGGTATCAACCAAGCACTCTACGAACAGCTCAATTCACCTAACTACTACACTATTTACCCCCCCGTTTGTCAAACAATTTTTGCGGGTGCAGTGAGTATGGCGGGTGAGAGTTTAACTCGAACTGCGTTGGTCATGAAAGTATTTCTATTGGCTTGTGAGCTAGGTTCCTTTATACTTATTTTCAGAATTCTAGAAGCACTATCTCTGCCGTATAGAAATATACTTTGGTACGCGCTCAATCCATTGGTTATTATAGAAGTGATAGGAAACCTACATTTCGAAGGAGCGATGGTCTTCTTTTTTTTACTATCATTCTACTTTTTACTGAGATCTAAGTTTGGAATTGCGGCGTTTGCAATGGGTCTGTCGATAGCCAGCAAATTGCTTCCACTCATGTTTTTACCTACCTTGCTCAAGCGGATCGGATTCAAGCGTACTTTAATCTTCGGCATACTTACTTCACTTAGTGTTTTGCTGTTATTCACCCCGTTAATTAACGAAACATTTATAGCTAACTTTGTCAACAGCCTTGATTTATACTTTCGGAAATTTGAGTTCAATGCGAGTATTTACTATGCGGCACGTGAAATATTTCAATTTATTATTGGTTACAATCCTATCCGTTTTATAGGGCCCCTTTTTTCATTGATAACTATCGTATATATCCTGCACGAAACGTTCCTGCGTAACGCTCAAGCCCTAACCAATTGGCTGACGACTACCCTACTAATTTTTACTGTATACTTGTGCTTCGCGACAACCATCCATCCTTGGTATCTGTGTCTCCCGATAGTAATGTGCCTTTTCACTCCATATCGCTACCCTATACTTTGGTCGGGCCTCATCATGTTGACTTATGTAAATTACAGCAGCCCAACATATAAGGAAAATCTCTGGATTGTATTATTGGAGTACAGCGCCGTTTTCTGCTATATGATATACGAGTTTTGCCTATACCCTCCGTGGAAAACCACTATAAATGAAACAACTAATAATGGCTGAAAAATTAAGATAAGAACGCGTCTATACTGATGATTACTATCATCCATTAACACCTTTCATGCAAACTCAACGTACTATATATTGGGCATTTTCACCATTCAAACTATTTACAAAATTTTGTATTTTTGCGAGGATAATCTAGATGTCTATAGGCTAAATATTGTAGTAGCAACAATACTAAATTATCGGTTATTTAATCTAATTACCGCCATTATCTCGTATATAATAGCATATATAATATTTTACAAAAGAAGAATTCGTCTAAGTATGAAACATGTGTTTATCATCCTCCTTTTCTCATTTGTGGCTACCTCTCAGCTTCAGGCTCAAAGTATTACAGGAAAAATAAGCGATATAAATAAGCTTGCTTTACCTAACGTTCAGATTTTCAACGTTAATTCTGTTTCACATACTCATACAGATGACAAAGGCAGATTTCTACTCCTAGATACAGGTATTGGAGATAGTGTTAAGGTCATCCATCTGGGCTACCAATCTCAAACTTTTATTATTGAAGATATCGATAGTCCCTTAGAAATATTCTTAGTGGAGACATCAATTGACCTAGACGCGATAGTCATCAGACCCGAGATTAATGCCTTAAATGTACTGACGGATATTAATCTAAAAATAGACCCTGTAAGTAATTCACAAGATATACTGCGACAAGTTCCAGGTCTATTTATAGGGCAACATGCAGGAGGTGGTAAGGCAGAACAAATATTTCTAAGAGGCTTTGACATTGATCATGGTACTGATATCGCCATTAGTGTTGATGGGCTTCCAGTCAATATGGTTTCACATGCACACGGGCAAGGCTATGCCGACTTACATTTCGTGATCCCAGAGACGGTACAAAAGATTGATTTTGGGAAAGGCCCATACTATGCAGATCATGGCAACTTCAATACAGCTGGGTATGTCGACTTTAAATTAAAGTCTTCCTTAGAACAAAGTGCCATCAAACTAGAGTCAGGACAATTTAATACCAATCGAATTCTAGGTCAATTCAAGATTATTAATTCAGAAAAGCACCAAGCTTATTTAGCAACTTCTTATTTGTCTACTGATGGACCATTCGAAAGTCCACAAAATTTTAGTCGGCTTAACATATTAGGAAAGTACACCGCGGAAGTTACTAGTACTGCAACTGTCGGGATTACACTTTCTCATTTTAGTAGCGAATGGGATGCATCAGGACAGGTTCCACAGCGATCCATCAATGATGGTAGCATTTCACGGTTTGGAGCTATTGATGATACAGAAGGGGGCAATACTAGCCGCTCTGATATAGCTTTGACTTACAATAAAATTCTGAACGATCATAGCTCTATCCGAAATACATTATTTTTAAGCAATTATGATTTCGAGCTATATTCCAATTTTACTTTCTTCCTTAATGATCCTGTCAACGGAGATCAAATAAGACAAGTTGAAGAGCGTACCTTATTCGGTTTCAATTCTGAATACTTTAGATCTTTTCATGCGGATAAATTCGATGGAGACTGGCAAGTAGGAGTGAGTTTGCGCAATGATGATAGCAACGACAATGAACTTTCTAGAACAAGCAATAGAGTAAATACACTTAGCCGTATTCAGTTTGGTGATGTCAATGAAACAAATATGGGTCTGTACAGCAGTGCAAATTTCAATCTTGGAAAATGGAATATAAATACTGGTCTACGCCTTGATTATTTCGAGTACAATTACAATGACGCATTGCAACCAACTTATGAGACGCAGTCTAACAATAAAAGTACGCTTAGCCCGAAGCTAAATATAATGTATAATTATAATTCAAATTTACAATTGTATCTAAAAACTGGAAAAGGTTTTCATTCAAACGATACTAGAGTTGTACTTGCTCAAACTAGTGAAGAAATTTTACCCGCCGCATATGGAGCAGACATAGGCTTTATTTGGAAACCATTTTCCAGATTATTTATCAACACTGCTTACTGGAACCTCTATCTTGAACAAGAATTTGTTTATGTAGGAGATGAAGGTGTAGTCGAGCCCAGCGGACGTACGCATCGTCAAGGGTTCGAGTTTAGTGCTCGCTATCAACCTCTAGATATACTATTTCTAAACCTAGATGCTAACTATACCATCGCGAAATCTTTGGGCGAACCTGAGGGGGAGAATTTTATTCCTCTAGCACCTGACTTCACTTTGTCAGCATCGGCTAGCATTATCCATCCATCTGGCTGGTTTGGAAGCACACATTTTAGACACCTACAAACAAGACCTGCAAATGAAGATAACAGCATAGAGGCTGTAGGTTACGGAATAGTAGATTTGAAAACTGGTTACCAATGGAAAAATTTATCGCTAGGTATAAAGATTCTAAACTTATTGGATACAGAGTGGAATGAAACTCAGTTTGCTACGGAATCAAGGCTACAAAACGAAGTCATGCCCATAGAAGAAATCCACTTTACACCAGGTACACCTTTCTTTTTTCAGGCAGAAGTCGAGTATAAGTTTTAACTAACTATGTTAAAAAGTATAACTAATAGTAGCTCCAAGATCCGTTCGACTTAAACTCAAATCAAGATTTTCAGCAGACCAATTTCCCAAAAATCGTTCGTGGCTCACTTGTAAACCTACGCTCAATATATCAGTAAGTACATAGTTAAGACGGATTGCAGGCTGTAGGCTAATGCCTGCATTCTTGAAAATTGGTGAATTGTTGTTGTAATCCAGAATATCTAAATCATCAATATACGTTTTTCCCTCTTGTTTCGCTATCATGGTATAGCCAGAACTGACTTTTATATCTAAATTTAAATTATTAGATGAAAACAACCTATAACCAAAAACAGCACCTAGCCTAAATGCACTAAATTTATTATAATACTTAACGTATCTGTATTGAGTACCAGATGCTATGACATTCCCTCTCGTTTCTGCAGTAATATTTCCAGTTATCATATCTCTGTTTTGTTTTATTACAATATTTTTTAGCTCAACATCAACGTTTCTTGTAGCACTTGATTCAAATTCATTATTGCAAGTCATATAACTTGTTTCGAACCCTATAAAAAAGTGCTTATTTAGCATCTTCTCTGCACTAAAGCTGGCGGTAAGGCCAAGTAGCTGTTTTGTGGCGTAGTTTCTATCCCTAGCAAGTATATTATTCTGTTCATATTTTGAGGTCCAAACGTTAACTCCAGCAAATGAGTTTAATGACCAAGATTTATCGACGACTTTGCTATCATTTTTGTCTGAACGATGAGGCTCAATGACATTTGCAAAATTTTGTAGTGCACCATTATCATTATAGAATAGAGTGAGACTTGACAAAGGCAAAGGTTTGATTACAATTGACTTGACATTATTTGAAATATAAACTTTTTCCATTGATCTGACACTGTTCGTTGATGACTTATTATCGGTTTTATTCTCTACTACGTTAATACTATTGTTACTATTTATATTCTCAACCTCTTGGGTTTGAATATTTTGATCAGTAGTCTTATTAGCGTTGAGGGTCCCACTTTTTTCTACTTTGCTGATAAACTTAGCCGTTTTTCTCTTTCTATTATTTATTTCATTTTCTACCGCCGATTGCATTGCAAGCCCAGATGCTGAGTTATTAGCAGCAATTATCTCTTTTGGTCTATTATATTCCAAAGCCTTAAGTGGTAAAATTTCCTGCTGTACTTTTATTTCTTGCACAGGTGAAATTTCGCTTTGTGCCGTGTCAAGACTTAACCAAATAAGAGGCACTGCTATCAAAGCTAAGCACAAGCCCAACCACCAATTAAAAGGCAGCAATTTTCGCTTTCTCTTTTGCTTCGCATAAATACCTTCACTTACATCTTCCCAAGCAAAGCCTTCAGGCAAATTAGATGAGCCCATATCATTCATAAAGTCTAAATTCTCATTGTCAAAGTGATCCATGTGCTTGAAATTTAGTTTTTTTTGGTAATCTATTTTGCAACCAAAATTTTGCTCTATTTAGTTGAGACCTTGAAGTCCCTTTAGATATATTGAGCTGTTTAGATATATCATCATGGCTATAGCCATCAATTACACTCATCATAAAGACTGTCTTATATCCAACAGGCATTTTATCTAATATCTTGGAGACATTTTCTCTTTCGAAGCTTCTCAGGTCTAGTTCGGAAGAATGATTTTTATTTATCCCATCAGTCAGCGGTAGCATACTATGAAAGTTATTTTTTTTGCGCAAAAATGTCAAACTCTGATTAACGGCTATTTTTCTAATCCAAACCTTAAAAGTACCTTTATTAGGATCGTAGCTATCAATATGAGAAAACACATTTGCATATATCTCTTGTACAATATCTTTATGCGCATGATTAACTTTGACATATCGGGACACTACAGCATAAACATACTTTACACTTAACTCATAGAGCGCCTTGTGCCCTGACTCAACATTTTTAATACAAAGAGCTATGACTTCTTGGTTAACCAAATGATTCTTATTAAAAAATGAGATGTGCATCAGATCATGCACGACTTACAGATTACTGATATAACAATTACTGACAATTCACAATAAATTCTATCATGGATTCCTTATCAATAAAAGTAATCTCTTCTATTGTAACTGTTGATGTAACTACAACTGGAAATAATAAATCTTGCGTGATGAAGTCAGAAAGGATAATCGAATCGTAAAGCTCTATATCATTACCTATAGATTTCAACATCCCTTCCTCATTTACAACTGATATTGGGTAATTAATAAAGTAACATGCTTCCAAGAATCCATACCGTAAGGCCGTTATAGCTAATACATCTGGGTCTGTAATATCAAAGAAACAATTATATAGCGCAGCATCTAATTCTTCCTGACTGTTAATAATTAATACCGAACCATCAAATGCGATTAAGCTTAATGGGTAAACAAAATTAGTAATTTGCCCATTGTATAATAGGCTAAAAAATATATCTTCTGTATCAGCCGTAATATTGCCAGAACTCGTCTCTACTTCAACAGGGAAATTTAATAAATAACATGCTATCTGACCTCCTGGATAAATTGAACTATCAATTGGTACGCTAAACTTATCGCATGAGAACCATGCATCAGATAATAGATCACTAGATCCGATAACTTCAGTATCTCCATTTTCAAAAACAATATTTATGGGAAATACAAACAATGTCAAACCTGGTTCATTGGCCACAATTGATGATAATTCAGCAGCATTATTTGCAACTGATATTTTATCTTCTAAATTTGTAATAGTAATTGGGTACACTAGTTCGAAGCAAGAATTTTGGTAATTAATATCGAATACTGGAAATCCATAAACTAAACCATCTCCCGACTGGTCTTCTCCCCAACCGTGATTAGGAATACAGGATATAAACAAGTCACTTAATTCGGAAATAGTATTCACTATTATAGTTTCTTCCTCTAGTATATTAACATTCAGTGGGTAAACAAAATCCATAATGAAATTAGGCTCAAAAATATTTGCCGATTCATATTCAGTATTGGAGCTAATAGTAATTTCGCTACCATCTTCCAAAAGCAAATCAAATGGATACTGAACAATAAAACATCCCATAGATAGTCCATCTCCAAGAACAGATCCATCCGACTTATTAAACAATGGATTGGATTGAGTAACTATTGGATTGGGTGTTTCTACAATAGGATCATCTTTAATATCTATATTCTCCTTTTCACAGGAAGTAAAAATAAAGACCAATAGTATGACAATGGAAAATAATTTCATCAAATTCATAAAAATTCTTCTTTTCTAGGCATTTTCGCTTTGCCTTAAAATTAAAAAAATGTAATTCTTAATTCGGGTCGATTACATTTGACTATATGCGAGAGCGGCAAAAAGCGTTGCATAAAGAAACAAAAGAAATATAACGGTAATTTATTCCTGAAAAGCGAAATTAGCAATACAGTCTAAAATTACCATATATGGGTTAGTTTCCAACGTGTATAATACTTTAATTAATGTATAAAAGACTTGACTACAAGGACCAAAATGGCTAAAAGCAACTTGCTACGTAGATTGATTCAGTTAATCTCTCTGGTTTTTCGAATTGCATAGGAATTCCTTTCTCGTCTTCATAGACCAATATTGCCTAAAATAATGCCTCAGGATACCCTACCGATCAACAGCACAAATAAAAAGCCCTTTCAAAAATGAAAGGGCTAATATATTAATTATCATAATTCGATGTCTATACGGCGAAACTTTCTCCGCAACCACACTCACGACTTGCATTTGGATTGTTAAAGTAAAAACCCTTGCCTTCGAGTCCTCCAGAAAATTCTAAAGTGGTATTGCATAAATACAGAAACGATTTAAGATCGGTGACTACCTTCATGCCATTGTCTTCAAATACTTGATCATTGGGCTGTGACTCATTGTCAAAGTCAAGCACATAGCTCAGACCTGAACAACCACCGCTTGTGACTGATACGCGTACGAAGAAATCCTTATCTAATGCCTTGGATTCCATTATACTATTTATGCGCTCCTTTGCGCTGTCGGCTACGAATAACATTAACTAAAAATTAATGCGTTTTGATTTCCGCAGTTACTTCTAGACCGTTCTTTTCTTGATAATCCTTGATCGCTCCTTTAATCGCATCCTCTGCTAAAACAGAACAATGAATTTTTACTGGTGGCAATGCAAGTTCTTCTACGATAGCCATATTGTCGATATTCATAGCCTCATCGATTGACTTTCCTTTGAGCCACTCTGTAGCCAAAGAAGAGGAAGCAATCGCAGATCCACAACCAAAAGTTTTGAACTTGGCGTCCTTGATCGTATTGGTCGCCTCGTCTACCTCTATTTGTAGACGCATAACGTCACCACACTCTGGTGCTCCTACTAGCCCAGTACCTACTGATTTAGAGGTCTTGTCCAAAGTTCCTACATTTTTAGGATGCTTAAAGTGATCCAATAATTTTTCAGAATATGCCATAATAGATTTTAGTTTATTTATTTATACAACACTTGGAAGTGTCTATATAGTTTCAAATATTAAATAATTTTTAATGTGCTGCCCACTCGATAGCGTCAATATCAACACCCTCTTTGTACATTTCCCAAATTGGGCTCAGCTCTCTCATGTGGTGCACCCCTTCTTTCAAGGCTGCAATCGTAAGATCTACTTCCTCTTCAGTAGTAAATCTTCCCAGAGAAAAACGTATACTAGAGTGCGCCAAGTCATCTCCCAATCCTAGTGCTACCAATACATACGATGGCTCTAGTGATGCAGATGTACAAGCAGATCCAGAAGATACTGCAAGGCTTTGGTTGAATGTCATCATCAGACCTTCACCCTCTACATGCTTAAATGAAATATTAGTTACGTGCGGCATTCTGTTTTCTACATTACCGTTGATATATGTTTCTTCTATTTCGCACAATCCTTTTTCGAGCTTATCTCTTAGACCAGCCAACCGAACTGCCTCTGCCTCCATTTCTTCTTTTGCGATAGCGGCTGCCTTACCCATACCTGCGATAGCGGGTACATTAAGTGTACCTGAACGCATACCGCGCTCATGTCCACCACCATCCATCTGTGCAGTAACTTTTACTCTTGGATTTTTTCTATTTACATACAAGCATCCTACTCCTTTTGGTCCGTACATTTTGTGACCCGTAAAAGCCATTAAGTGTACACCAACTTCCTTCGGATAGGTTGGAATTTTGCCTACTGCTTGCGTGGCATCACTCATAAAGAGTACACCGTGCTTTTCGCAGATAGCCCCTATTTCTTTCATCGGCTGTATAACTCCAGTTTCATTATTCGCCCACATGATCGATATCAAGATGGTCTTATCTGTAATGGCAGCTTCTAGTTCTGCAAGATCTATAAGACCGTCATTCTTAACCGTAAGGTAAGTAACCTGACCGCCCATCTTTTCTATCTTCTTACAGGAATCAAGTACTGCTTTATGCTCTGTAGACACAGTGATGATATGATTACCCTTACGCGCGTACATTTCGTACACACCCTTTAATGCTAGATTATCCGCTTCGGTAGCTCCTGAGGTGAAAATTATTTCCTTCGAATCCACTTTCAATAAATCTGCTATTTGATCGCGCGCAGTATCCACTGCTTTCTCTGCCTGCCAGCCAAAAGGATGGTTACGGCTAGCCGCATTACCAGGCATATCATAGAAATAAGGCAACATCGCTTCTACTACTCTAGGATCAGTAGGAGTTGTAGAATTATTGTCAAAGTAGATCATTCTTGGCTCAGCCATATATAAGTTAAATTTTTTGAGTCTTGTATAAAGTAATTTATATGCAAATATAACCAATAAGCCCTAAATAAGTTGTTGTTCCATATTATATTACCACCGGATTGTATAATCATAAAAATGGCTAATATGAAGGCTTTTAAGAGCGAATTTGATGAATTTACTGTACAACATTGGATAGATAAGGCCACAAAGGAGCTAAAAGGCAAGTCTTTGGAAGCGCTAGACTGGACTTGGGATGATAATTTATCCTTTAAACCAATTTATTTCGAATCGCCTTCAGCGGACAATTTTAGCTTTCCTGAGGGTAAATGTGATTGGGTTATCGGTGAAAAGTACCTTGTACAGGATCTTAAAGCGACCAACAAGGCTATTTTAGCTGCGCTCAATATGGGCTTAGAAGGTGTCCACTTGGTAGTCGATCAATCGCTCAGCGAGGTGGAGTGGAGCCAGGTCTTAGACAAAGTGCTCTTAAAGTACATCACGCTAGCCCTGAGCCACAGTCAGCCAAGCGGAGACCAATGGAAAGGGCTTGCTGCGTATTTGGAGCGGGCAGAGGTTGAGTTTGTGGCGGATCAGATCTTGATTGAGCAGGGTCTGCAGGACACTACCCTACCTTCATTAAGGAGCAAGCCTATCGACTTTATCATCAACGCTGATACACCTGCGACGACTATGGCGCAGACATTTCATAGTACCTCTCAAGTGCTGCGTGCTGGGCTCGAAGCAAAACAAGCGGCCCACATTTTTTATTTTCGGGTCGGTTTGAGTAAGTCTTTTTACCTCAATGTCGTCTATCTACAATCCCTTAAAATCATCTGGCAGAATATGCTCGATGCTCATGGTGCAGATCCGCATACTCCGATTTATATCATGGCGAGCGCAATACATAGTACAGGCTTGGATGAAAATACGCAGATGATAAACGCTACGGTTCAGTCTATCAGCGCTGTGGTGGCAGGTATCGATTTCCTCGAAATAGAGACGAAGAAAGGAGATTCAAATGCAGATTTCAATCGTAGGATTCATCGCAATATTCAGCATCTCCTCAAGCTAGAAAGTGGTATGGATTTCGTTGAAAACCCAACCGAAGGTTCGTATTATTTTGATAATTTGACCAAGGACTTTTCACAAAAGGTTTGGGCTAATTTTCAAGATTTGACGTAGTAGTTTTTTTGGGGCCATCCCTTTTTGCCTGCGCTGCTGCCCTTCGCAGGCGGGTCGTTATGCTACGTAGCTCGCTCATCCGCTCGGCCACCAGTAGGCACTGCTTCTAGGCTCCACTTCTACTGGCGTCTGACCCGAAAATGGGTCACTACTGCGCAGCACTTGTCCAAGAGGAAATTTGGTCAGGAATAAAAAGGTCGATCTGATTTTAATTTGGTATGCATGATATGTAGTTGGTGGCCTCGTGGGCACAGCTACTTGCGTTAGGACACATGTCTTCTCGACGAACAGTGAGACATTTTATTATTTTACATTTTGGAGATTTTGCAAGCCTGTATGACTCCGCTGGAGTCAGTATTAGGACTATCAAATTTCTATAGATATATCATCCCCCGAGAAGAATCGGGACAAGCTCTCGGGGATGATTGTCTGGATAGCAGAATAAATAAATCTGACTAACTTTGCTAAACGAGTCATTGAGGTAACCAAAAACCCATCTGAATCACACCACGCAGATCCCAGCGGGATCACATATTTATAGATAATACAATTTAAAATTTAACCGACCCTAGAAGGGTCGTATATTCATCTTTATACCTTTTTCATGCTAGTTCACTAAAGCGGCAATAATTTTTGTGTCCTAACGCAAGGGCACAGCTACCCGACAAAAAAAAATTGAAAGAGCGGTGGAACACCGCTATTGTCAAAAATTGAAAAGATGAATTTCTTTCATCGTAATTTATATCCATGAAAGAATGTAGAATCAAGGCTTACTAGATTAATAATTCTGAACAAGAACACAATCCTTCCATAAAAAAAAAGGGCTTAATCAACATTGATTAAGCCCTTTTCTATACTATTATTAAAGAATCAATATTAGTACTTTATATTAAATGTATAATAATCATTGTTATCCGTCGTCGTAACTACTACCTCTTCTACTTCTATCAAATAGATGTTCGTAGTACTTGCTACTGCTAATAAATCACCTACTTGTAGCACTGGAGATGGATTAGTATCTGCGCCAGAATTATAAGCATCTGTAATTTCTTCTTTAGATGTGACACCGTCATATGAAAATCCATCTGGTAGATTACTTAAATTCACAATTCTAAGTGCAGAACCGTTTACAGCTTCTACTTTTTGTATCCAGTTTGAAGCATTAGGGAGTCCAAGATCTATACCTATGTCTCTCAATTCCGCATCTACACTGCTACTTGATACTGCTACACCGTTATCTAAGTCCAATCCTCCTAGTCCAGCTCCACTTGCGTTTGATACCAAAACAAACTGGAAAGTCTCCTGTAGGGCTGTAGATGTCATAGTCTCTGTAATCATAAATGAATCTTCTACAGAGTTGTCTTCAGTATCTGTAATTCTGATAACATAATTATGATTCCCTGCAATAGTTCTAATAATCACCGACTCCGTAAATCCTGCAGATTGTGGGGAAAATATTGGCAACGGGTTTGAATCAAAATCAACGTTATCAAAACGTATTCTAGACAAATCTGTAATTAAGACACCGTCCTCTAATACAGATATTGAGGCGATATCATAAGTACCCATAGTAGCAGCAACATCCACACTCACTAAACTATTAGCTGGAGATTCTATGGTAGGAGCAGACATCACGTCTATAGTTGGCTGTACAACTTCCAATACTCCTTCTACAGTAATTATCACAGATTCTATAGTGACTAGATTATCATCATCAGAAATTTCGAACTCATAGGAGTAATCCCCTACTTCAGAAGGAGCTGTAAATACAAAATCCCAATTAAAGCTGTCTTTTTCATCCCCGAATAATAATTGAGGGTTTTGCTCTTCCGAGTCATTTACTGATGTATTATCAAACTCCTCAGGGGTAAGACTAGAGCCATCTATTGAAACCTCTATCGCCTTCAGTTGAGCTTGACTCGATAAAGCATCTACTGTGATAGTAAATTCTTGGCCTGGTTGAACTGTAGAAGAAGAAAAGGCATCCAATGTAGCGGTAACATTAGGCGCATTAACATTAGTCCCGCCTGGGCCTCCAGTAGTGTCATCATCACAAGATGCAAAAAACATAGATGAAGCTACGAGGCCAAAAATTAAAATTTTAATTCTATACATAATAATGGTTTTATTAATTGAAAACTGTTTATAAAAAGTTATCTTAAATAGATATTTAGTATAACGTTTGTAAAACGATGTCGTGAAGACAAAAGCCTTAAAGTAATTATAAAGTTTTTATAAGACGTTAGTTCAAAGGCAATCATAAGAAACTTAAAGGAGTACTAAAATCTAGTTTTCGCAAATATATGACTAATTTATAAAACATATAATCCTGTATTTATTAATACAAATAAAGTTATTCATAAAGAAAAGAGACGGCTGAATTTAAGAGAGCACAATTACACCGATTAAGAAATAATTATAGCGTTCAGCCGTCCTATGCACAATATATTATACTGTAATCCATAGGTCTCCTAATATTTCGTTAAAGCAACATATCTTAGAGATTATTTAACTTTGGGTGTAGATATTGGGTATAGAGTGTTAAAAAAATTCACATATTATCATATCTCTTTTGTATTATAATTCTGTAATCGAATTTTATGAACGATCACAAAAAAAAATTCACTAATGAAAATGCGGCTAAATCATTTCTGCAGAAAAATAAGCGAATCTTAGACATCAAGACTACGGCGGCGGCCATTACAAATGGAGATAAAGTAGCCATAAGTCAGACGATCACATTAATAGAAAGTCAAAATGAAATAAATTGGCAACGCGGACATGCTATTTTGGAAGAATTGCCGCGTCCAGAAACAACTGCAAAGTGTATAGGAATCACAGGGTCTCCAGGTGTAGGGAAAAGCAGCTTCATAGAACAACTAGGTTTGATGCTAGTAGAGCAAAACTTAAAAATTGCCGTGCTTGCAATAGACCCTAGTAGCCAAGTTTCCAAAGGCAGTATCCTTGGAGATAAGACTCGAATGGAAATATTGAGTAATCATCCGCTCGCATTTATCAGACCTTCAGCCGCAGGAAAAACCCTCGGTGGTGTAGCGCGTACCACCAAAAGTGCTATTGAGCTTTGCGAGAAAGCAGGCTATGATGTAATATTAGTAGAAACAGTCGGCGTTGGTCAATCAGAAGTATTGGTGCATGCTATGACAGATATGATGCTACTACTGTTGCAACCAGGATCTGGTGACGAACTTCAAGGTATAAAGAAGGGTGTAGTGGAATTAGCAGACCTTTTGGTAGTAAATAAATATGATACTGACAAAAAGGATCTAGCAAAACAAACACAAAGATTTTTTTCAAATGCTGTCCACATGCTATCTCCTTTGCACAATGATTGGCAAGTAAAAGTACTTTTGAGCTCTGCGATTGAAAAAACAGGCCTAGAAGAGATATGGAAAAGTATTACGAGCTTCTTTAATACAAAAGAGACTAATGGTCAACTACTAAGCCGTAGAATGCAACAATCAGCCTTGTGGTATGACTCTTATATGGAGAAAATTATCCTTTCTACTATTTTGGAGAATGAGGAAATAAATGCAACTATTAGTGTAAACAGAAAAAAGATTGAAAGTGGCGAATTCACTCTCTTTCAAGCAGTTGAGCAGCTAAAAAATTTATTGAATCAGCGATTAAATGATAAATAATGTAGCTTTATATAGCATCAATTTAGAATGATTTGCTACATTTGTCATTGAAAGGATGACAAGTTTAATCCCTTGAGCAATACCTTTCTCTTTTGTCCCATTACCGATACAAAATTAATAAGTTTTGTGATCGGGATAGATTTTATGAAAAATCTATCCCTTTCTAACTAACCAACCAGCCAACACAAAAATTAACCCCACTTTGCACAAAAGATTAGTTTGTAATAGGATTCTGTAATGTTTTCCTACATTTGTAGTCCAATGAATAAATTAGAATTTTGATTCTGACTCACCTCCAGGTAAGTCTTGCATCGAAGTATTAAGATATACGATAAAGCTTTAGAAAAATAAAATACCCTTAACGCTGATTTGAAAAAGGTATACCCGATTTTACTATTAATATTCTCCATCTTTTGGATAGGATTCGTTTTACTCGATTACCTCCAAAAGCACCCTTACTATATTTCAGATATTCAATTTTTTCAATATTGGGATTTACTCAGTTTAGTATTTGCGCAAGCTATAGGTGGAGGACTGGTTTATCACTACTTTAGGAAAGAAGCCCGAGGTCTATTAAAAGGAGGTTTACTTATACTACCTAGCTTCATATTGATAGGTGTAACCTTCGCTTTCGCGCTGAACCGAGGTACGCCAGTGGCAGCGAAATCCAGTGAGGTGATTCATGTATTAGGAAATTACTTAAAAGTTGCTCTGCAAGTATTCTTTATAGTGATTGCTAGTTATTCCATAGGTCTTTGGTGTATTGATAGACTAAAAGTAAAACTTAAGCCGATAAGTAAAACCACTGTTTCCATAGCCACGGGAATCATGGTAATCGTGATGATCGCATTTATAGTAGGTATTTTCAATGGATTATATTGGTTTACGCTAGGACCTATACTCTTAGGTTGCGTCGCCCTAAACTATAAAAAGACACTCACATTTCTAAAAAAGCTATGCGTAGAAACCATCAAACCTTCAAAGCAACTAGGTTTTCTAGGGGTCTTTAGCTTTCTGGTTCTTTTGTTTTTGATCCAATTAAATCTTCTGCAAAACATAAGTCCTTTCCCTAAAGGTTGGGATTCCCTTGCGCTCTATGTGAAGTTGCCTACTATTATCAATGATTATCATGGCCTGGTACGTGGATATCAACCCTATAACTGGTCACTCTTGATGTCATTCGGTCTTATCTTATTCAATAGTGTAGAAACTGTATTGGCATTATCCTTTTTAGGTGGTGTATTAGTTCTCTTGGGTCTATATGCTATCGGTAAAGACATATTAAAGATAGATCAGAACTATATTTTACTGGGATTATTGACTTTTTACCTTATTCCATCAGTCGCTTTTCAAAGTTTTCAAGAGCAAAAGGTGGATTTAGGTCTCTTATTCATCGTACTTACTTTGATCATCTTACTTTTTCATTGGATAGCAGATCGCAAGGCCAAAATCGCAGAAGACGAAAATGCCTTTACAAGGTTTGATTTGAAAACAATGGCAAACCCGTATCTCATTATTATGGGTTTATTGACGGGCTTCGCTTTTGGTATTAAGTTGACCACTCTTTTCAGCTACTTTAGCATCATTTGTATTATTTGGTTTTTAGAATTTGGGTTTATTGGATTCGTAGGGTCGACTTTTCTCTGTCTATTTGCGATACTCATAGTCAAGTTAGACGATATGAGTGGAATGCGGGAATACCACTTAACTGCCGATTATCTGCAGTGGATATTATTAATCTTGGGATTTTCCGCTTTTGCATATTTATTCACACGTTTCACGAAAGCCTTTAGTCGAAGTATATTTTTCAGCCTAATCTACAGCATATTTTTTGCTTTTATGACGATTCCTTGGATCACTAAAAACTATTTAGATTCTGACAAGAAACTTTCGTTTAGATATCTGTTAAACGGAAAAACAAATGAGCCTCCTGCAGGACTAAATTATATGAAGCGAAAGTATCAACAACAACTTAAGAAAGAAGAAAGCATTGAGGAGTAAGTTAACCAACATATCACATTATCTACTTCTACTGTTTGTATTGCTTTTACTTACACCGAATACTGTAATATATGGGCAGAATGAAAATGAAGAACCTAAAGTAGAGGGAAATGCAGTAAGAGAAGAAATTCAGCGATACATGGGTTATGAACCTTTACTGCCTAGGTATCTAACTTTACCCTATGATGCTACTACTAATACCAATGTTGTCGGCCCCTTTGTTGACATAGGGTATCTATTTATGGCGCTAATCCCTGTATTTTTTCTTTATGGCTTTAGGCGAAAACCTTTATATGGGATTCTATCCATGGTGTTACTTCTAGGCTTGCTTTATATCTCTATAGGTAGTGGAAAAATTTTTGTTGGTAATGACTTTATAGAAACAGTAGAATTTTCTGGTACAGGTGCGCAAAAAAAAGCACTTCAAACATTTCCTAGCACTATCATAAATCCTATTTATACAGTAGTCAGTAAATCATACCAAGGGATAAATAAGTTCTTTACAGATACCTCAGGTAATGCTGATGGTTTCACATACCCTATACTCTTTTCTCTTTTTATATTGATGGTCTTTTTAATACGACAGAGAAGTCTACAATACAATAATGTAAAACGGATTTTTATTTTATTTACCTCCTTTTTTACCTTCATGTGGCTGCTGCTCACTGCAGGTATTATATGGTATGGATACCCTATGATTGCCTTAAGTGTGCTGCTTATTATGTCTAGTTTGGCTCCCAAAAAATTAATTAAGAAAAATGCTTCTGAGCAGGACCACCAAAAATGGATAACAGGCTCAAAGCAAATATTGGGAATGCTAAGTATTGGAATATTCATTTTGCTAAGTCTAGTTTACCGAATTTCCAATTATAAATTTCACCATAATGATAAAATGGCAGCTCAAATATTTGATATAGGGGAATTGAAGTATCAATCTGGTAGACAAGATAAAACGGAAGTACTAGATGGTTTTTTCCGAGGTGGATTCAATCAAGCTATAGAAAAGATCAATCAAGAAGAGGAATCGCTAATATACCGTGTAGGTACGGTACTACCCTATTTCGTGCGAAAAAACGATAAAAGGGTCTATATGGACAACCAATTACAGAATTTTGACCGATTAAGGCTGCACTATCAAGATAAAAATACTATAATCAAGGTATTGAAAGCAAGTGGATTTAAGTATATATTTGTGGATCTGATGACTTATAGCATCGATAAGACTCCCGAAAAGACCCTCGAATACAAATATAAAGAGTTCATGAGAGTGCTCTATCAAAATCCGAAAGTAACCTTATTGGCTACTAATCGTAGAATAAATACTTCTCAAGATCCACAAAAACCAAAACCTGAATATGCTGTATTTGGTGCCCCCCTGCCGGGACATCATGGTACTTATGCTATATTTGAATTACTGGACTGAAACTAAAATAATAATAAAGCGCTCGATTTGCTTAAACCTTACACCTATATTGTAATCCCAGCTAAAGACGAATCCACTCGGATAGGCTCTGTGCTGCATTCCTTGAGGGACTTGGGTTACCTGCATATAGTTGTCGTTAATGATGGTAGCAGCGATGATACCGCTGTTATTTCTAGTGGATATGGTGCACACGTTATTACACATCCTATCAATATGGGACCTGGTGCAGCCACACAGACGGGAATCACTTATGCCCTAGAGCAAGGAGCAGAGTACATAGTCACTATTGACGCTGATACGCAGCACTATCCTAAGGATATAGATAAGCTACTGAAGGCTATTATAAAGCAGAATGCAGAAGTAGTTATAGGAAGTCGTTTTTTATCGAAAAATACTATACCACTCACTCGTGTCCTTTACAATAAAATAGCTAATGTGATAACATACATGGCAACGGGTATCTACTTGAGCGACAGCCAATCTGGCATGAAAGCATTTACGGCAGAGTTTGCCGAAAATTCTCAATTGTACCATAATGGGTTTGAATTCTGTGTCGAAATTATTCGTAACATTCGAAAAAATAAGGTCAAACACGTAGAAGTTCCTATCCGCGTCAAGTACAATGCCGATACTATGAGCAAGGGTCAAAACCTCTGGGTTGGATTTCAGATGCTAGGTCGTATTTTTAAAATCTTCTAAATTCCTTTCTATTTTTTTTGGTATTCCCATCTTTCCGCCGAAAAAGCGTCATGATGGTCGGGCTATGCAGCACTTCGCTACGCTACGGTAGAGAAGGCTTCTATACTTCACGAGCCGCCCCTAGCCTACTCTTACTGCTCCGCCTAACGACACGGCCAACGCGTCGGTTCGCCTGCTTTCTATCCCTAATACATATGGTGCATTATCAGTTCTGATCTGTATTATTAAGTTGGCAATTTGCCATAATGTTTTCCATAAATTTCTCACCAAATCAGATCCCCCCCAATATAAAAACTAGGTTTTCAACTCAGAGCTCTAACTTTCACCGAAAATCGAAACAAGCAACGATGTGGTAATATGCTTTTACTTCTGAATACTCCTAACTAATGAGATAAAATCCGTGTGAGGGATAGTATGCAGCCGACGATAGGAGGAGTCACCATGCGGGTTGGCTATGGGTTGGGATGCGTAGCTAGGCGCGCAGAGTAAGTATAGCCATATGCCAAAGGAATGGGGACCGGAGGGAATCCGGAGTGCAGGATAGCCCGGCGCATTCATCATATATAGGGCGATTTTTTTATCGCTCTGTATATGATGAATGGGACACACCCAAATCAACCCAAAAAAAATAGGCTCCCTCGCTCATAACACAAGAGAACCTGCTAAAATTAAAGAGGAAAATCCTTTAAATAAAAATCTTATCTGTGAGCAAGTTAAGTACAATAGGCATAAGTTCGAGGTCAAAAAAATTACTTTAGTCAGGTTTGCAAATCCATTTTCTTACTCCATTGAATATCACTACCTTTGCGCAAAATATTCCCTCACCTTTGAAATCAGTGGTATGTCATTGAAAAAAGTAAAATCAGCACTCATCTCCGTATACCATAAAACTGGTCTGGAAGAGATACTTCAGGAACTCAGAAAGCAAGATGTAGTCATCTACTCTACGGGCGGAACTCAAAAATTCATTGAAGCACAAGGTGTGGAAGTTCAAGCTGTGGAGACACTGACGTCCTATCCATCTATACTGGACGGAAGAGTAAAGACATTACATCCGAAGATATTTGGTGGTCTACTGGCACGTAGGGAGGAAAATCATTTGGCTCAATTGGCGGAGTACGATATACCTGAGCTCGACTTAGTGATTGTAGATCTATATCCCTTTGAGGAGACGGTGGCGAGCACAGATGATGAAGCGACTATCATAGAAAAAATAGACATAGGAGGTATTTCGCTGATCCGGGCAGCCGCTAAAAACTTTCAAGATGTAGTAGTAGTGCCGTCGCAAAACGAATATCCAGAGCTGCTAGAAATACTGAGAGAGAAGAACGGGTTTACAGATAAAGCGGATCGTAAGCAATTTGCAAAGAAGGCATTTGAGGTGTCATCACATTATGATGTAGCTATCTTTAACTATTTCGCCGATGGCGATGAGCCGAGTGTATTTAAGCGAAGCGTAAAACCAGCCAAGGTGCTTCGCTACGGTGAAAATCCTCATCAACAAGGTATTTTTTATGGAGAGCTGGAAGATCTTTTTGACATTCATGGTGGGAAAGCACTATCCTTTAATAATCTGGTGGATATAGATGCGGCGGTAAGTTTGATGGCGGAGTTTAAGGATGAAGATCCTACTTTTGCTATACTAAAGCATACTAATGCGTGTGGATTAGCTACTCGCGAAACGATTAATGAGGCTTGGCATGCAGCACTGGCCTGCGATAATATTTCCGCTTTTGGAGGTATCTTGATTGCCAACCGTCCGATAGATGAAGCGACGGCGACAGAAATCAACAATCTGTTTTATGAAGTATTGATAGCGCCCTCATTCGACGATGCAGCATTGGCAATTCTGAGCAAGAAGAAGAAGCGTATCTTGATGAGTATTAAACATTGGGATCTAGGAAAAGTAATGCACAAAAACCTACTCAACGGTGTGCTGCAACAAGATCGCGATACTAAAGTAGATACTGCAGAGGATTTCAGCACTGTGACTGATACCAAACCCACCGATATGCAAATCAAAGATTTAGAATTTGCTAGCATTTGTGCAAAGCACTTAAAATCAAACACTATCGCTCTGGTAAAGAATAAGCAGATGATAGGTATGGGATGCGGGCAGACTTCCAGGGTGGATTCTTGCAATCAAGCAATAGCAAAAGCTAAGCAATTTGGTTTTGATATAGAGGGTGCTGTCATGGCATCAGATGCATTCTTTCCGTTTCCAGATTGTGTAGAAATAGCGCATAAGGCAGGTATCAGAGCAGTAGTACAACCTGGTGGTTCTATCAATGATAAACTGAGCATCGCATATTGTAATGAACATAATATCCCAATGGTTCTGACTGGAACGAGACATTTTAAACACTAAATGCTTCAGCATTAGTTAATAGATAACGAGATGAATCTTTGTATAGACATCGGCAACACACGTGCAAAATATGCTGTGTTTGATCATGAGGAGGTAGTAAAGGTAGGTGTCTGGGATAATTTTGACCTATCAACACTCCGTGCCATCCAGAAAGAAATACCGATGATACAACGGATCATAGTCAGTACAGTAACCTTGTTGAAGCAAAATGTACTCAAAGAAATAAATATTAAGCCAGATCGCTATCTACTATTGGACCATTTGACACCTATTCCTATCAAGAATAAATATAAAACCCCCGAGACACTTGGTAAAGATAGGTTGTCAGCGGTAATTGGAGCCTCTGCTGTATTTCCACAGCGAGATTGTCTGGTAATAGATGCTGGAACGTGTATAAAATATGATTTTATCAGTAAGAAGGCTGTGTATAAAGGCGGTAGTATTAGCCCAGGAATGAATATGAGACTGGAAGCGATGCACCACTTTACAGCCAAGTTACCCTTAGTGAAACCAGGTAAATATGACCCACTCATAGGCACAGACACAAATACAGCTATACTATCCGGTGCACAAAGTGGTGCCTTAGCAGAGATAAATGGGATGATAGCTGCGTATGTGGAGAAATTTGGTCGAATTAAGGTAATAATTACTGGTGGGGACGCTAAATTCTTTGCTAAACGAATGAAAAGAAAGATATTTGTAAGTCCAAATTTAGTACTCATAGGACTCCATAAAATTTTAAATTTTAATTAATGTCGAAAACGAAAATCAATCTGTTAACCCTAGTAATGCTGTTGATGCTTTGCCTAGGTTCACAGACTATATTTGGACAATCATTATCTAGTGATAATAATACTCCAAAGAGAAATTCGCCTTACTCTAGACTTGCGCTAGGAGACCCAGCTATACAGAATTATGTCCCTTCCATCGGAATGGGAGGATTAGGGGCAGCCTTTACGGATCCTTATCATGTCAATCTTGTAAATCCTGCATCTATAGGCTTTTTGAAAGCAACTAGTTTTGAAGTGGGTGCATTTGCTCGGAGAGCTAACTTGAAAGCGGATAATCTGGATATAGAAACAAATGCTGGTAACTTCTCTTATATGTCAATCGGATTTCCCATGAAGAATCCTGTCAACATTGAATTAGATAAAAGACCTCCATTAGTAGATTGGAGGATGAACTTTGCACTTACACCTTACTCGGATGTAGGATACAATATCGAGTCTCGTACTGCTACTGAGGGACAAGACTCTTTGCTTACTTCATTTACAGGAAAAGGTGGAACATATAAGGTAGGCTGGACAAATACTGTGGAGTATAAAAATCTTGCAGTAGGTCTCGATATCGGTTATTTCTTTGGAAATATAATCAACGAAAGAAGTGCATTCTTTGAAAATTTGGACAACGCCTACATAACTAATCTAGTGGACGAGAAGAGTCTAAGTGGTTTTATATGGAAGTTAGGTGCTATCTATAAATACAAGTTCGGTATGGTAGACGATAATGCAACCAAAGTTTTCACTATTGGTGCTTATGGATCAAATAATTCAGACATCAATACAACATCAAGAGAGTTCTACCGACGCCTTTCTAGTACATTTTCTCCTCTTGATCCAAATTCTCTAGATACTATACGTAACACTAGAAACGTAGCAGGTAGTATAAATTTGCCAGGAGAGATTGGGGTAGGTATTATGTATGAAAAAGTTAATAAATTTCGTGTCGGATTTGATTATTCTGCGTCACAATGGAGTAAGTATAGAGAAAATGGCGAATCCGAAAACTTGATGGATACCTACAGAATTGGCGCAGGAGGCGAATTTATTCCCAACCATGATTCGTATAACAAATTCTGGGCAAGAGTACGATATCGAGCAGGATTTCATTATCGAACAGATGCTAGAGTAGATGAGTTTAACGAACAATTAACAGAGACAGGGGTAACATTCGGTATGACTTTACCCGTTATTTTGCCGAGGGGTCAGAAGTCTTGGTTCAATTTTGCCATTACAGGTGGAAAATTTGGTACTGATGGTTCCTTAAGCGAAACGTTTATCCGAGCTAATATAGGCTTCACGCTTAATGATAACCTATGGTTTTATAAAAGAAAATTCAACTAAATATGAAGATGTTTAAAAATTTATTTACAGTTTGTTGCATTATGGGGTTAGGTATGATGATGCATCACACTGCTAATGCTCAATGTACCACATGGGCTGGATCACCCGATGAAAGTGCTATTACAGATGCTCATACTATATACCGTGGACATATGAAATCAGATGACTTTGATAAGGCATATGAATTTTGGAAGAAAGCATACGAAGGTGCTCCAGCAGCAGATGGCGCTAGAGATTTTCACTATACAGATGGTATTAAAATTTACAAGCACAAGCTGAAAAACGCTACTACAGATGCAGAGAAAGAAGAATATGTACAGATGGTGTTGAAGCTATACGATGAAGCAATTTCATGTTTTGAAAGTGGAGCCATTAAGATGAATATACCAAAAGAAGAACGTGTTTCTTATTTACTTGGTAGAAAGGCATATGATATGTACTACGAACTGCGCACTCCTTACAGTCAGACTTTTCCTGCGTTAGAAATGGCTATCAAAAAAGGTGGAATGGATACCGAATACATAGTGCTCGCTCCATATGCGGACGTAGCTACTTATCAATTTTCAAACGATAAGATGGACAATGTCAAAACGAGAGAGATATATGATAGAATAAATGAAATAGCGGATCATAATATCAAGAGTAATGAGAAATACGGCAGCTACTACAAGCAAGCTAAAGAAAGTGCAATGGGCTCATTTGCACCGTTTGAATCTCAAATTTTTGACTGTGCCTACTTTGTAGAAAAATTAGAGCCTGAATACAGAGAAAATATAAATGATCCAGAAGTAATCAAAGAAACAATCCAAGTACTGAAGCGTCAAGGTTGTGATGAAAGCAATGCATTTTTAGCTGAGGTAGAAACCAATTGGTCAAAGTATGCAGCTGCTGAAAATTCTAAAAGACAAGCTGAATTCGAAGCAAACAACCCTGGTATGTTAGCTAAGAAGGCATACGATGCTGGAGATTACGCTGGTGCTATTGCTAAGTACGAGGAGGCAATTGGTGCTGAATCTGATCCTAGCAAGCAAGCTGAATACTACTTCAGAATTGCCTCTATAGAAGGTAGAAAATTAAAGAAATATAGTGATGCTAGACGCAGTGCTCTAAAAGCTGCAGAACTAAGACCAGGCTATGGTAGACCATACATGTTGATCGGAGACCTCTATGCTTCATCTAGTAGAAACTGTGGTGATGACAATTTCATGAATAGATGTGCAGTAATAGCTGCCATCAATAAATATGCTAAAGCTAAATCTGTTGACTCTTCAGTTGCTGATGAGGCTAACTCTAGAATATCAAAGTATAATGCCTCGAAGCCTACAAAAGATGAGGCTTTTATGAGAGGCTTTAAAGAGGGACAATCTGTAAAGGTTGACTGCTGGATTGGTGAGACAATTGTTCTAAGCTTTCAATAAGTTGAAGTAGAAAATATAATATACTTAATTAAAAAAGGGCTTTGCTGAACATTTGGCAAAGCCCTCTTTTATGATATAAGTTACTCTAACACCTACAAAGCATGAGTATTACCGAAACTTGCATCTATTTTAATATTTAAATTAAACTTGTATTATTAGCATAACTGCACCAAAAATCCAATTATCTTCATCCATTGAAAAACCTTACACTGGCATTCTTAAAATTAACGATTATGAGATTTCTTGTTTTCCTATTTATCTCCATAGGTCTTTGCTTAGCTACTACCTTTAGCTGTACTCCTAAAGTGACCGCACCTGTAGTAAAAAAAGAAACACCTCCTCCACCTCCACCAAAAAATCAAGGCCAAGCAAGTACTTGTGCGAAGTTTTCTGATGCTCAGAATCCTGAGGGTATAAAAACAGCCCACGTACTCTATCGAGATTTCATAAAACAGAATCAAATAGACGAAGCTATTCCATATTGGGAAAAGGCTTATAAAGCTGCACCTGCAGCAGATGGTTATAGGGATTATCATTTCTTAGATGGTGTAAAAATACAAGAGCACATGATAAAAACAGAAACCGATGCGAGTAAATTGGCTGCGTTAAAGAGTCGAATATTTGAATTATACGATGAAGCTGCTAAGTGCTATCCAGATAAGGCAAGCTTATATAATGGGTTAAAAGCTTTTAAGCTCTATTATACTTATCCAGATCAAGCTACTGAAAATGAGAAGTATGAAATGTTTAAAGAAGTGATTGATCAGGATGGTGATAAGACTGCTGATTTTGTGATTAATCCTTTCACCGCATTGTTACTCGATAATATTGTAAATAATAGAATCACTGTTGAGGAAGGAAGGAAATATGCTCAGAAAATAGCTAGTGCAATTGAGTATGGAACTAAAAACTGCAAAAACTCCAAAGAATGCGATCGTTGGGATTTAGTTAAGAATTATGCACCAGCACGTCTCGAGGAGCTAGAAGGTATCGAAAACTTCTATCCATGTGCTTACTATAAAGAAAAGTATACTGAAGAATATGAAGCCAATCCAACTGATTGCGAAACTATAGGTCTAGTTTATGGTCGACTTAAATGGGGTAAATGCGCAGACTCAGATGCATTGCTTGTAAAACTAAAACCAGAGATAGATCGATGTTTCCCTCCTGAGATAGAGACTGGACCTAGTACTACTGGACCTTCTTGCAATCAGCTACTAAGAGAAGGAAGTTATTCACAGGCAATAGACTGCTATGAAGGACGTGCAGAAGGCAATAGCGATACTCAAAAATCAGCGGAGTATTATCTAACCATAGCTAAAATTTACTACGCACATTTGAAGAAATTTTCTTCAGCTCGTAAGTACGCAAGAATGGCCTTAAAGGAAAAACCTGGATATGGTAAGGCCTATATTTTAATTGGAAAACTCTATGCTTCTAGTGGGGCCCTATGCGGACCAGGTACTGGGTTTGATTCTCAGGTAGTCACCTGGGTAGCTATTGATGAATGGAACAGGGCTAAAAATGATTCTGAGACGGCTGCAGAGGCTAGGACTTTAATTGCTAAGTATACGCCGTATATGCCTACTAAAGAAGATATTTTTCAGCGGTCTATAAAAGAAGGCGACAGCTATACGGTAAAATGCTGGATCAATCAGAGTACCAAAGTGAGAACCCCCTAATAAAAGTACCTTGTACAATACGACGATTTTGAAAATGGAAGCATGGATGCGCAACTTAAAATTTGTAGCACTTGACTTTACTACGCTTTCCTGAACTTCCGCTCCTTCCTTTTCTTGGGTTAGAGTCGCCTATTTGAAAAGGATTCACTTTCACTCCGAAGTAGATATCAGTTCCCCTGAATTCTTTGGTCCCTGTTATAGAGGTGAGATCGTCCGTACCTATAATGAAGTATCCTAAACGTAAAGCTAGACCCATTTTTACACGGCTATATTCCACAATAGATATAGGTAATGTAAACATACCCCAGCGATGCTCAAAGCGCGGTGCCAGTGAAAGAAAGTTAGTTGTCTTCACAGCATACGGTGAAAAGGATATTCTATTTATCAAGAGTGCAGAAACGTATATATAATCTACTATTTTATAATCTGCTTGCAGGCTAAAGTTTGTTGGTAATCCTACTTTTAGATCTTCATCAACTTCCGATAAATCAATAGCGCCATACAAGTCTATACTTGCCTGATCCATTGCTTCATCTAAAGTGGTAAATGACTGATAAAGTGCTTCATCAAATATGATAGATTGGTCTGCTTCTAATCTATGCACTTCTGCGTTGTTCTTGAATTTAATTCTTCCAATATCATTGATAGACGCCCCTACACGAAATTTATACGTGTCAGAATCATCCTCTATCACATAGTTAAATCCGAGGTCTATACCTAATCCTTTCCCGGCAATAGTACGATTATAGCTTTGATTATCGGCAATATCTACATTATGATTTGTTAAGCCATATTGTATGTTCAAATCCGATACCTCTACCTGATTAGAATTAAGAAATTGAATATCAGTTTGATTCTGTAGACTAATGTAAGCGGCCTCGTACCCCCTTAAACTTTTAATATTAATGCCTACAGATGCATAGCCATCGACAGTAGATACTCGCTGAGAAAAGTGGACACCAATCTCATCCCAAGCCATAAAACTAAAATCAAAAGAAGGGAAGTCAATTATTTCATTGGCTGATTTAGAAATATAATTGTAATAATTTAGACTACCAGGAATCTTAGGAGATCCACCCGTAGATCTAAAATTATAAAATAAACCTATTGACTGTCCACCATTGGTATTAAATAAAAAAGCTGGTCCATTAATGGTCTGACTCAGCATAGCATATTTATTTTTGGTAGTGTCCCGGTAAAAATCAGCGACTAAAGTTTGGTCTCCTTGAGGCTCCATTTCCCATCCCGATTTAATTAGATTAGCGTTTTTTACTAGATCTCCAACCTTTGTATTCGATATATAAGCGGCATTGTTGTCAATAAAAAAATCAGCAGAAACTAGATTAAGATCCCAACGAAGTGGAAATATATTAGCAGAAGCTGGATTAATAAAGATTGAATTTATACCCGCATAATTTTCCATACGGAGTCCACTTTGATGTTGCGCGGAGACGGTAGCCGTTGCTACAAGTAGCAAAATCACAAGGATATAGTAATACTTAGAAGTCATACCGAAATATATTAATTTTATAGTACGCTATAAAAGCGCGCTCTAGTATGAGCATAAAAACAAATATCTATCCAAAAACTAATATCATCATGTATGGCAAAAATATGTAAGCGCCTATAATACTGGCGGTTATGGCGCTTATTAGGACACCGCCAGCGGCAGCATCTTTTGTTTTTTTTGCCAGCTCATGGTAATCCTCTGTTACTAAATCAGTTAAATATTCGATAGAAGTATTAAATGATTCTGCAGCAATTACAAATCCTATGGCAAATAATATGGAGATCCATTCAAATTTAGAAAGCTGGAAATAAAAACTTGCTGCTACGACGATTATACTTACCACCAAATGTATCCTAGCATTCGGCGTATTGATAAATAAATCTGCAATCCCGTGGACAGCATACTTAAAACTTAATACTCGAGCTTTGAACATTTTGGTCGTTGTTATTCAGTTGATAGGATCCTTTTATCCCTAAATGATTGGTGTATCTATTACTAATAGTTTGGAACTCTACACAGTCAAAGTGAGAAGAAAAGAAAATGTGATCGGTAGGATTATCAAAAAATTGAAATCGTCTGCTGTCATTTAGAGAAGATTTTCTTTTGAAATCTTTTAAGTAATTTGAAAACTGTAGTTGATTAAGATCCCCTATGGCAATGGTCGGTAGCGCTTTCGATTTGATATATTCAGTAATCTTTTGAAAGTGTGCAAGTACTTTTGGATTATCCGCACTACTTAATTCTGGATAAACGAAGGAAGAAATAATAGTAATATCTTGATCGGCACATTTGATGTTGACCGATAAGTTTGGAATATCATCTAAATAGAAGGTATCTAAGACCTGAAATGGTAACTTGGAAAATACGCCAATACCTAGAAAGTCCTCTTTACGATGAACAATAGTATTATACGGATATAAAGCTTTTAGCTCTTTACTTAATAAAGCTGACATGTCAGGCGTAATTTCTTGAATGGATAAAATATCGACGTCTGCGTTCTTTATAGACTCTATAGTCTCAAATATATGCTCGTGTGTAGAAGCAACATTGAGTTGAGCCACATTGAGCACTTCTTGAATAGTCTTAGTGGGTAATTTCAGCACATTATTGGACGAGTTCTTTAAGTGCAAGCACAAACCTGCACAAGCCAAAAAACTTATAAACAGCATTTCTTTCTCATCAATCGCCAAAAAAAATAACCCTAGAGCTAAATTTGCAAACATAATATGGACAGTATAGTTTGCGCCACTTCTAATAAGACCTATATCTGAAGGTAAGATGCAAAATAAAGCAGAGCCGATAATCAGCATTGCCAAACTAAGTTTGAAGGAATTTTTAAACATCAATTGAGTATTTATCCACTTCAAATTTAAGATTTTATTATATTTAAATGGAATTTACTTTATTCAGACTAAAATGTAGTCTTTGTAGGATAAAAAAGGCTAACAGTCACAGATATGCATATTAATAGACATGAAATATGAGGATCTCCCAATGGTTTTAAAAGTATAAACTAATTATCCAAAATTACCGTTTTTATAGTAGTTCTATTATCTCAATCAAATTGAATCAATGCTCAAAATTTTAACCCCTCTAATTCGATTAAGTCTATTCCTTGCCTTGTGGGTAGTTTTCGGTCACAATGCATACGCGACGCACAATAGAGCAGGAGAAATAGTTTATACACAAGATCCAAATATAAAATACAAAATAACAGCAACCATCACAACTTACACCAAAGCGAGTGCAGATGCAGCGGATAGGGATAGCTTAGAAATTTGCTGGGGAGATGGCACTTGCGAATTTGTTTTAAGAAATAATGGCGCAGGAGATCCACCACAAGGACAAGAACTTGCTAACGATATAAAAAAGAACTTCTATACAGCCATTCACTTATATCCTGGTCCAGGGCACTATAAAATGGGCATGCTAGATCGTAATCGAAATGCTGGCATTCTAAATGTTAATCCTCCAAGCTCGGATATAATAGAATTTTTTATTAGTACTTCAGTTACATTTAGAAGTAATCAATTCTTTGGCCCAAATAATTCCCCCATATTATTACAACCCCCTATTGATATTGGCTGTGTAGGCCAACGTTTCATCCATAATCCTAATGCTTACGATGTGGATGGTGATAGTTTAGTTTATGAACTCATCAGGCCACAGCGTGATTTTGATGTTGACGTGCCCTTATACTACTTTCCAAATGATATAAGTCCTGGAGCTGACAATATATTTAGTGTAGATGCTGTCACTGGAGATATTGTCTGGGAATCTCCTCAAAAAGAAGGAGAATATAATATTGCCATTTATATTATCGAATACCGCAATGGAGCACCACAAGACACAATGATTAGAGATATGCAAATCCTTATAATGGATTGTGAGAATATGCCACCTGAGATAGAGACTATTGAAGAGATTTGTGTAATAGCTGGTGACGTGCTTGAGTTTGATGTCATTGCGACAGATTCAGATATTCCTATACAAAATATAGATTTAACAGCTTTAGGAGGTCCGTTTGAAGAGACAATCAGCCCTGCGACATTTGATGCGCCTTCAGGATATCAAATTCAACCCATCAGTGCACGGTTTAGGTGGCAAACTACTTGTGAGCATATAGAATCTCAGTTTTACACCGTAGTTTTCAAAGCAGTTGACGATTCGTTTATGCCAAATTCATCAGGGATTGCAACACTTAAGACAGTAAGAATAAAGGTAGTTGGACCTCCACCAATTGATGTCATCGCTGAAGCGCAGGATGATGTCGTAGATATCTCTTGGGAGTCTCCTTACATCTGTGAAAATGCTGCGGATAATTATTTCCGAACGTTTACAGTATGGAGAAGAGAAGGCAGCAATCAATTTACAATCGACAAATGTGACCCTGGTCTGAGTGGCAAAGGCTACGAAAAAATTACTAATTCCACGAAAACACTTGAAGGGGGTAGATATATTTTTAGAGATGAAGCTGTAGAGAGAGGTCGTACATATTGCTATCGCGTTCTAGCAGAATTTGCAAAAATTAGTGCGGGCGGGTTTCCTTTTAATCCAGTGGAAAGTCTTCCATCCAATGAAGCTTGCTTACAGCTCAATCGAGATATCCCACTCATAACGCATGTCGATGTGGACGAGACAAGTACCACCGATGGTGATATTATAGTTAGATGGTCTAAGCCTATTGTTCCAGATTTAGACACTATGGCTAATCCAGGTCCTTATACTTATGAAGTCTGGCGCGCCACAGGCTTTGATAATACAACACTAATACCAGTCCCAGGGTCTTCTGTAACAAGTCCTACTTTTGCGGCAGCTAACGACACTGTATTTATAGATACTGGAATTAATACGGAAGACACCCCTTATACCTATGCGATAGCATTTACTACTGGTGCTAGTACCGAGCCATTGGGGACTACCAATACAGCCTCGTCTACATTTTTGAGTATTGTGCCTTCAGATCAGACTAATCTACTCACTTGGGAGCATCGAGTAACATGGGATAACTATGAATATAATGTCTACCGGAAATCTTCTAGTGCCACTGTCTTTTCACTGATCGGAAATACGGCAGAACAAAATTATTTAGATGATGATGCTCTCAAAAATGGAGAAGAATATTGTTACTACATAGAATGCATTGGTACCTATGGAGTAGAAGGAATTGTTTCACCGCTGATCAATCGTTCCCAAGAAGAATGCGGCATCCCGATAGATAATATAGCTCCATGCCCGCCAAATCTAGTTGTAAACAATATTTGCGATCAGGGTTCTGAAATCACCGATGAAGATGCTTTCGAAAATGAACTGACATGGACAAATCCAAACGATATATGTCCAGAAACGGATGATGTCATTTCGTATGAGGTATTTTATACACCCACCGAAGGAGGTGATTTTTCATTAATTACTGAAGTAGACGGGGCGGAGAATATAAATTATATAGATATGCCTGAACAAGGTATTGCAGGCTGCTATTATGTTGTCGCTATTGATAGTGTAGGTAACCGAAGCTTGGAAAGTAACATTGTTTGTGTTGACAATTGTCCTTTATATATGCTACCCAATGCGTTCACTCCTAATGGAGACAATGCAAATGATTTTTTCATACCTTACCCTTATCGCTTTATTGATCGGATAGATATCAAAATCTATAACCAGTGGGGCAATCTAGTCCATCAAAATACAAATCCAGATATTAATTGGGATGGTGCAAATATAAATGGGGAAGTACTTTCAGATGGAGTCTACTATTATATTTGCAGAGTGTTCGAAAAAAGAGTCGCTGGGATTATAGAAAATCCTGAGATTTTAAAAGGATTTATAGAACTTAGAAAAGGTAAATAGATGTTTACAGGTATTATTGAAGACCTTGGCGAGGTCATCAAAGTGGAAGAAAAAGGAACCAACGTTGATCTGACAATTCAATCAGTCATTTCGCATAAGCTCAGGATAGACCAATCCCTAGCACATAATGGGGTTTGCCTTACAGTAGTAAGAAAAGATGAGTCTAGTCATACTGTTACTGCAATAAAAGAAACGCTCGATAGATCCAATCTAGGTTCGTTAACACTTGGGCACAAAGTGAATTTAGAAAGAGCAATGATGGCAAATGCAAGATTGGATGGGCACCTGGTACAAGGGCATGTTGATACCACAGCCAAGTGTATATCTATCAAAGAAGAAAATGGTAGTTGGATTTTTTCTTTCTCCTTTAGGGCGACAGACCACGTATTATTGGTAGATAAGGGTAGTATTTGTATTAATGGTGTGAGCCTCACAGTAGTCAAACCTACCGAGAATACCTTCAGCGTTGCTATTATTCCATACACTTACAAGCACACTACATTTGCGACCATCAAACCTCAACAGATGGTCAACTTAGAGTTCGATATTATTGGAAAGTATATTGCCAAACACGCCACCGTTTACATGAAATAATTTATATCTAATAGTTTTTGGGGCCATCCACTATATTTTCTGCGGTAGAAAAAACCGCAAAAAAATATGTGGTCAGGTTTTCCGCTACTACCCTGATGAAAAATCAGGATACCGCTTCACCCCTTTGTCTCTAGCGCGCTCCGCTTACCAGGGCTTAAGCTTACGCTACGCCGACTGTAGGTGCGCAGAGTAGGGATATTCAGAAATAAGTTAAGCTCTTCAACCATAAAGAAATAATCGAAACATAAAAGTTTGGGTTACTCCATTATTTTAAATATTGCTGTAGAAACAGGATAATTCTTGTTGGCAATTTGTCATGATTTTTCTAAAAATCACGCCAAATTGGATTTTAATTTGCCCAATTCCGTGGGTTGCCACCCACGGCTATTGATATTTAACCGCTCTACGCTTATCTAATCTTACTTCTGAATACCCCCAGAGTAGGGGATATTAATAAATAGGATAACCTTTACAACCGTAAGGAGATTATCGATATTTAAGGGTTTGGGTTACTCCATTTTTCTAAATCTTTCGCTAAAAACGGGGTAATTTTTGTTGGCAATTTGTCATGAATTTTGCCAAAAAATCGCACCAAGTTGGATCTAACTCTGATGATAATCTTGGGTTTTCTACCCAGGTTTATTGATATTCAAGCCGCTTTGTGGTTATCTTCTCCTACTTCTGCATATGCCCTACGCTATAATATTATACCCCCATCTTGTCAGCTAGACAAGCTTTCAGGGTTAGCTTCTATTACTTCTGAATATGCTGGAGCAAAATAAATTTGATGTGCTCAGTAGGGTTAGTATAAAAAAGAATTCAGTCAAGCTTTACCACCCGAAAGAAAATCTTGATACTCTTTTAGTTCAGTCCACTTACCCGCGTTTGCCAGCTCTGCTTGTTTAGCCCAAGTTGCAGGATCAGCCAACCTATATCTATCACCAGCTGATGTAAGTATATCTTGAAGCCTATTGACATCAGTACTTGCTAACATCCCCCAATTTTGTATACCTGCTGCCTTGAGCAAACTCTCTATCTTCGGTCCAATTCCTTCAACCACTTTCAGATCATTAGATTTAGCCGCTGCAAATCCAATTGCTTTAAAGTAAAGTTTCTCCACTTTCGAACTTGGTTCATTAGCGTCGCCATCTAAATCCTTTTGGTATTTAATAAGATCATCCCATTGTCCCTTTGAAGCGTAACGCGCTTGATCAGACCATGCCGAGGGACTGTGCATCCTATATCTAGGACCAGCGTCGTCCAAAACTTTTTGTAATTCAGCATCACTGGCACCAGCCATTTCATCCCAATTATTGAATCCTCCCTCTTTAAGGATACTCTCTATTTTTGGTCCAACACCTTCTATTATTTGGAGGTTGGAATTCTTAAAATGATTGCTCATGTTTTTCCCTGATCCACCCGTAGTAGATACAGGTATTGGTGTAGATATCGGAGGTTTAACTTCATCAGATAGCAGCTGGTTTATTTCAGCGCTATTTGATGGAGGCGGAGGCGGTACAATAAAACTTGAACTTTCTTCTTGTATTCTATTAGCCTTACAAGCAGCTAATTCTCTTTCTGTTTCTCCAAGCTTTGCCTGCAGGTCTGCAATTGCTTTATTCGAGACATTGGCGTCTGCAGCATCCAGCGAGTTTTCTTTTAACTTACTCCGTTCGGATTCCCAACTGGTCTTTTCCGAAAGAAGCTTATTTTTACTTGTAAATAAATCCTTATTCTCATTAGTTAACTTATTCTTTTCAGCAAGAAGGTTAGTTTTCTCTGTTTCTACCATCCTGAATTTTGATAGCAAACTGTTTAGTTTATTTGATTTTTCCTCCAGACTATTCTTTGCAGTTATCAAGGAATTATTTGTTCTCTCATAATCACTCTTGACAATCTTCATATCCTTTTCGAGCGTAGCTTTCTCTCCTATAAGGATTTTATGATCCCTAGACAGACGATCTATTTCACCACGTAATTTACTTACCTTTGATCTACCAAATAACCAACCCAATAACCACATTAGTATCCCTAATAAAAGGAATAATAGTGGCCATAAGTCACAACTGATTAACAAAACTGAAAATTGTAAACCCATGATTTTACTTTTTTACTTTACGAAAATTATCTATTATTTAATTGTGATTTCCACTCGTCTGTTTAGCCGTCTACTAGATTCGCTTGCATTGGGGGCTACTGGATCTGCCTCCCCTCTTCCTCTTGGAAATATCTGACTATTTTGTACCCCTTTCCTCTTTAAGATATCTCTTATCTTTTTTGCTCTTCTTTCTGATAACCGCCTATTGGCACCAGGTTCTCCTAAAGAATCTGTATGCCCTACAATAATTGCTTTTAGACTTGGATCACTAATAAGTCGCTCAGCTACATTATCGAGATATGCTGCCACCTCTGGACTATCGATCTTATCCGAAGAATTAAATGGAAATAAAATTCTCGCATCTCCTGTGTCAGAAATTTCAACCGTTTCTTTTATGCTGTCTTTCTCCGAAATCCATGTGTAAGAAATACTCTCAAATTCATTGGTCCTTGCCCCATCCAGCATAGTAACCTTTTGTGATTTAGTTATAAATTTAAGATCTGGGTAATCCACTAACAATAATTCACCAAGCTCCGCTGCACGCGCAAGACCCAAATTTTCGTACTCTGTACTATTGGTTTCGTCTGCAAAATATTGTCCAGTAATTTCAATTGAATTTGTTCCATCCGAGCTGGCAAGCATCTCAGATTTGAAGTCTTCAAATCCTTGCCTAGTGATGGGCTCTTCATCATTCCAACCAAATACCAATGGTCCAGTTGTGACAGCTAATACTTCAGGGTCTTCTATAATCGCAGCCGTCCCAATAAGACAGCAAGTAGGACAAAATTCATTTTTATAATATCTATAGCTGAAGAAGAGTAAGATTGCTGAGACGATCAGTATAAGAATTTGCCTAATTATCATATTGTGTAGTATCTTATTAAAAATTATACGTTCGTGCTATTCTCTGATTGGTCTATTATCACTCGCAGCATCGGGTATATGCTCATTTAAATAATAATTGGGTTGATGGATGTTCAAGTTAGTAAAAATTGCTAAAATCTAATATGTTATGTGCTCTAATTTACCACATTGTATCATTTCGAAGTGATTTTCAAGATATTTAAACTATAATAAGACGTATTTGGGTTAAAAAAAAGTACAAGTAGTATATACAAAAGAAAAAGGAAACTCCATATAAGTGGAATTTCCTTCTCGGTAATTTTAAATATAATTTCTAATTATTCTTCCGTTTCAGCTTTAGCTTCAGTTACTACTTCGGCACCTTCCTCAACTTCCTTGTATTGTTCTAATCTAGCTTGTTCCCTCTCGTAAACTTCACGACTAGTTACAAACATATCATTGTATCTACGCATTCCAGTACCTGCAGGAATTTGCTTACCAACAATAACATTTTCTTTCAGACCTAATAAAAAATCTTCCTTAGCACCAATCGCAGCAGTACTTAATACTTTTGTTGTCTCCTGGAAAGATGCTGCTGAAATCCAGCTTGATGTACCAAGAGAAGACTTAGTAATACCCTGTAGTATTGGAGTAGAAGTAGCTGGAACCGCATCCCTAAATTGAACTAACTTTTTATCATTACGCTTAAGGAAAGAATTCTCTTCACGTAGTTGTCGCAATGATACAATCTGTCCAGGATTCAGCTTAGTTGATTCACCAGATTCAGTGACAAACTTTTTATCAAAAATCCAATCGTTTTGCTCGAAAAAATCATACTTTTCAACAGCTTCTCCTTCTAAAAATGTAGTATCACCTGGATCTACTATCTGCACTCTTCTCATCATCTGACGTACGATAACTTCCATATGCTTATCGTTAATACCAATACCTTGAGATCGATATACTTCTTGTACTCCATTAACTAAGTAATAAGCAACAGCGAACGGACCTTTAATATTCAAGATATCACGAGGTGCTATCGAACCATCTGATAAAGTTGTTCCAGCTTTTATAAAATCACCGTCCTGTACTAGAATGTGCTTAGAGGTTGATATCAAGTATCTTCTTTGCTGACCATCTTTTGCATCAACAATTACTTCTTGATTTCCTCTCTTAATTTTACCAAATGAAACTTCACCATCAATTTCTGCAACTACTGCAGGATTAGATGGATTTCTTGCCTCAAATAATTCTGTTACCCTTGGCAGACCACCAGTAATATCGCCGATAGAGCCTACCTTTCTAGGTATCTTTGCAATTCGCTGACCAGTCTTAATTTCAGTACCAGCCTCAACTGATAGATAAGCACCAACCGGTACGTTATAAGATTTTAATTCTTCACCATCTGCAGAAACTACCTTTACTTTAGGTACCATTCGAGATTTACGCGTTTCCGTAATAACTATTTCAGAGTAACCCGTTTGATCATCATATTCCTTGCGGAATGTAATACCTTCCTCAATGTCCTCAAATTGAACTATACCTGCATGCTCAGAGATGATAACGGCATTAAAAGGATCCCAGCTTGTAAGCACTTCGCCTTTTTCTATATTCTGACCATCTTTTACGTGAAGATAAGATCCGTATTTTACGTGACTAGACGAATATAGTTTACCTGTTTCTTTATCCTCAATTCTGATTTCACCAGATCTAGATAACACGATAACCGTCTTCTTCTTGTCTTCATCTACATGTGTGGTAGTAGTTACTCCATCAAACACAATCTTACCTGAAAACTTAGATGAAAGCTCAGAATCTTGCTTCGTAACAGATGCGATACCACCTACGTGAAATGTACGTAAGGTCAACTGAGTACCTGGCTCACCGATCGATTGCGCCGCTATAATTCCTACAGCATCTCCTATTTCTGTTATCCTTCCAGAAGCTAAGTTCTTACCATAACATTTAGCACAAACTCCTCTCTTTGTTTCACAAGTAAGTACTGATCTGATAATCACCTCTTCTATACCAACCTCCTCAATATATTTCGCTTTTTTGATATCTATGTACTCCGCAGCAGCTACGATAAGCTCATCCGTTACAGGATGCAGAACATCGTGTAGTGAATAACGTCCTTCAATTCTATCTGCTAGAGATACGATTTCCTTATCATTCTCTTTTAGAGAGGTAGTACCGTTTCCTCTGAGTGTATTACAATCTTCTTCTAGTATAACAACATCCTGTGCAACATCCACTAATCTTCTAGTAAGATATCCTGCATCGGCGGTTTTTAACGCTGTATCGGCAAGACCTTTACGAGCACCGTGTGTAGAGATGAAATATTCCAATACCGAAAGACCTTGAAGGAAATTCGAAAGAATTGGATTCTCAATTATCGCTCCACCCGTATCGCCAGATTTCCTTGGTTTTGCCATCAGACCTCTTAATCCACAAAGCTGCTTAATCTGCTGTTTAGATCCACGCGCACCTGAATCAAGCATCATATATACCGAATTAAAACCATCCTTATGGGCGGCTAATTCTTCCATTAGTTTTGTAGTAATTTGATTATCAGCATATGTCCACTTATCAATGACTTGATTATATCGTTCATTACCTGTAATCAAACCTAACTCGTAATTGTCCCAAACTTCATCTACAGAAGTTTGAGCTTCCGTAAGCATAGCTTGCTTGTTGGACGGAGATATCAGATCACCTAAGTTGAATGATAAGCCACCTTTGAATGACCAGAAGAATCCCATGTCTTTGATAGCATCCAAAAAGACAGCAGTTACTGCAAAATCCGTTCGATCAATAATATCCATGATAATGACCTTAAGATTCTTCTTAGTCAAGATAGCATTACTGTACGGAACATTTGCTGGAATAGCTTTATTAAAGATTACACGACCAACCGTGGTTTCAACGCGATCTTTAACTAAATCTCCGTTCTCATCTTCTACAAGTACCTTAACAATCACTTTTGAATGAAGATCTAATGCTTTCTCATTGTAAGCAATTATTACTTCTTCAGCAGAATAGTAGTGTGTAGGCTTTACATCCTCCTGAGTTCTACTCTTTGTAAGATAGTATAATCCCAATACCATATCCTGGGATGGAAGTGTAATTGGAGACCCATTTTGAGGGTTTAACATATTGTGAGCAGAAAGCATCAGAACTTGAGCTTCCAAGATTGCACCCTGACTTAGTGGTACGTGAACGGCCATTTGATCACCATCAAAATCGGCATTAAAAGCACCACAAACGAGTGGATGTAGCTGTATTGCTTTACCTTCAATCAATGTAGGTTGGAAAGCCTGTATGGACAGCCTGTGCAGTGTTGGAGCTCTATTTAACAGAATAGGATGCCCTTTCAAAATATTTTCAAGAATTTCCCATATTACTGGATCTTTTCTATCTACTAATTTTTTTGCAGATTTAACAGTTTTGACTATACCTCTTTCGATCAACTTTCTGATTACGAAAGGTTTGAAAAGTTCTGCAGCCATCTGCTTTGGAAGTCCACATTCATGCAAATTCAAACTAGGCCCCACTACGATCACCGAACGTCCAGAATAATCTACACGTTTCCCCAACAGATTCTGTCTAAATCTACCTTGCTTTCCTTTCAGAACATCACTTAATGACTTTAATGCTCTACCACCTTCTGCTTTTACAGCGTTAGATTTTCTAGAGTTATCAAATAGTGAATCAACAGCTTCTTGAAGCATCCTTTTCTCATTTCTGAGAATTACTTCTGGAGCCTTTATTTCTAACAATCGCTTAAGACGATTATTTCTTATTATTACTCTTCTGTAAAGGTCATTCAAATCTGAACTTGCAAACCTACCTCCATCTAGTGGAACCAAAGGTCTCAATTCCGGTGGTACTACAGGTAGGTATTGAATTATAGCCCACTCAGGCTTATTTTCAATCCTAGTTTGGCCATCCCTAAATGCTTCTACAACTCTTAGTCTATTAAGTGCCTCAGATTTTCTCTGCTGAGAAGTTTCCGTTGCCGCCTGCAATCTAAGATCGTTGCTTAATTGATCCAAGTCAATACGCATAAGTAAGTCGCGAATTGCTTCAGCTCCCATCTTAGCGATAAACTTGTTTGGATCGTCATCTTCCAACATTTGATTCTCAGGTGGAAGTGTTTCTAATATTTCTAGATACTCTTCTTCAGTCAAGAGCGTTCTAATTTCCATATCCTCTTTAATACCTGGTTGTATTACTACATATCTTTCGTAGTAAACGATAGTCTCTAATTTCTTAGAAGCTATACCTAACAGGTATCCAATTTTATTAGGAAGAGATTTAAAAAACCAAATATGTACAACAGGTACTACTAGCTTGATATGACCCATTCTTTCTCTCCTTACCTTTTTCTCGGTAACCTCTACACCACATCTATCACATACAATACCTTTGTATCTGATACGCTTATATTTCCCGCAGTAACACTCATAATCCTTTACAGGTCCGAAAATTCTTTCACAGAATAGTCCATCTCTTTCTGGCTTATAAGATCTATAGTTTATTGTCTCAGGCTTTAGCACTTCTCCAAATGATCTTTCTAAGATATCATCAGGTGATGATAAACTTATAGTTATAGTGCTAAAATTTGTGTGTTGACCTTTCGTATTATTTTTAAATGCCATAAAGCAAAATATTTAATGTATGCTTAAATATGAATTTCTCTTAGTCGAATTTTACATCAAGTGCTAAACCTCTCAATTCGTGTATAAGTACATTGAATGATTCAGGTATATTCGGCTCTGGAAGATTGTCTCCCTTTACAATCGCCTCGTAAGCTTTAGCTCTACCATTAATATCATCAGACTTAATAGTAAGTAATTCTTGTAGAATAGCTGACGCCCCAAATGCTTCTAATGCCCAAACCTCCATTTCACCAAAACGCTGACCACCAAACTGTGCCTTACCACCTAATGGCTGCTGTGTAATTAGTGAATACGGACCAATTGAACGTGCGTGCATTTTATCATCTACCATGTGAGATAACTTAAGCATATATATAACACCTACAGTTGCCTGTTGGTGAAATTTATCACCAGTTTCTCCATCGTACAAGTAAGTTTGTCCTAAAGAAGGCAGCTTCGCTTGCTGGATGTAAGTTTCGATTTCATCCATGCTCGCTCCATCAAAGATAGGCGTACCAAACTTCATATCTAACTTCTCACCAGCCCATCCAAGTACTGTCTCGAATATTTGGCCCAAGTTCATTCTAGAAGGTACACCTAATGGATTAAGTACAATATCAACTGGAGTACCATCTTCTAAGAATGGCATATCTTCCATTCTTACTATTCTAGAGACAATACCTTTATTTCCATGACGTCCTGCAAGCTTATCACCAACCTTAAGTTTTCTCTTCTTAGCCATATAAACTTTAGCTAGCTTGAGTACTCCTGCTGGTAACTCATCACCAATACTGATGTTGAATTTTTCACGCTTATATCTCCCTACCTCCTCATTATATTTAATACTATAGTTGTGTAACAATCTTGCGATAAGTTTATTCTTATCATCATCATTGATCCAATTACTATAATCTACTACACTGTAGTCAATCTTATTCTTAAGAACAGTCTGAGAAAATTTGGTTCCCTTAGGTACCAGTTCTTCATTGTATATACTCTTAACACCGTTTGATGTTTTGCCTTTAAGCATCACCATCAATTTATCTATTAAGATAGTTTTCAGCTCGTTCGTCGCAATAGCATGTTGTTCATCAAGCTTGATAAGTAGGTCCTTTTCTTGGGCCTTTTGTATCTTATCTTTCTTCGCACGGGCAAAAAGTTGCTTATTGATAATAACACCTTTGGAAGACGGAGGTGCTTTTAATGATGCATCTTTCACATCCCCTGCTTTATCTCCAAATATCGCTCTAAGTAATTTCTCTTCTGGAGTAGGATCAGACTCACCTTTAGGTGTAATTTTACCTATTAGTATATCTCCCTCCTTTACCCATGCACCAACTCTAATAACTCCATTCTCATCTAGATCCTTAGTAGCATCTTCACTTACATTAGGAATATCATTGGTCAATTCTTCTTCTCCAAGCTTCGTATCACGCACATCTAATTCGAAGTGCTCAATATGAAGAGAAGTAAAAATATCTTCCTTCACGACGCGCTCTGATAATACAATTGCATCCTCGAAGTTATATCCCTTCCATGGCATAAATGCCACCTTAAGATTTTGTCCCAAAGCCAATTCCCCTTTCTGCGTAGCATAACCATCACAAAGAATCATACCTTTAGCAACTCTATCCCCTTTCTTAACAATTGGTTTAAGATTTACACAGGTACCCTGATTAGTTCTTCTAAATTTAATCAGATCATATGACTTTCTGTTGTCTTCAAATGAAACCAACTGATCTTTTTCTGTTCTATCATATCTGATAATGATCTCACGAGCGTCAACGTATTCTACTACACCGTCTCCTTCCGCGTTGATCATCATACGTGAATCAACCGCAACTCTTTCCTCAATACCTGTCCCTACAATTGGACTATTTGGTTTAACTAAAGGTACAGCCTGACGTTGCATGTTAGATCCCATCAAGGCTCTGTTCGCATCATCATTTTCTAGGAACGGAATTAAAGATGCTGAGACACCAACAATTTGATTCGGGGCTACATCCATATACTCAATCTCCTTCGGAGCGAGTACTGGAAAATCACCATGTTCTCTGCATTTAATCTTTTCATTTAAGAAAGCGCCTTTTTCATTTATCTCAGCATTTGCCTGCGCAATTTTTTTAAAATCCTCACCTTCGGCAGAAAGATATAATGCACTTTCATTGACTGCGACTTTGCCATTTTTTACTGGTCTATAAGGTGTCTCTAAGAAACCCATTTTATTTACCTTAGCATGAACACAGAGTGTAGATATTAATCCAATGTTAGGTCCTTCTGGTGTCTCAATAGTACACAATCGACCATAGTGAGAATAATGAACGTCTCTAACTTCGAAACCTGCTCTTTCTCTTGATAGACCTCCAGGTCCTAAGGCAGAAATTCTGCGCTTATGCGTAATTTCAGATAAGGGATTAGTTTGATCTAAAAATTGCGAAAGTTGACTTGTACCAAAAAATGAATTTATAACAGATGATAGCGTACGAGCGTTGATCAAATCTACAGGCGTAAATACCTCATTATCTCTTACATTCATACGCTCACGAATAGTCCTAGCCATTCTGGCCAAACCTACACCAAACTGAGCATACAATTGCTCACCTACTGTACGAACACGTCTATTACTTAAGTGATCAATATCATCTATTTCCGCCTTTTGATTCATTAGGCTTACTAGATACTTCACGATTTCTATGATGTCCTCCTTAGTCAATACAAGGATATCATTAGAAGTATCAAGACCTAATTTCCTATTGATTTTATATCTTCCTACTTCACCTAGATTATATCTTTTATCAGAAAAGAATAATTTATCGATAATTCCTCTTGCTGTATCATCATCCGGTGGATCGGAACCTCTAAGCTGTCTATATATATACTGAACTGCTTCTATTTCAGAACTGGTTGGATCCTTTTGAAGTGTATTATAAATAATAGAATAATCCTCAGCTACATCTTCCTTTTGAAGAATTACAGTTTCTGCATTCGCTTCTAGGATTAATTCAATATTCTCATCATCCAAAACCGTATCTCTTTCGAGAATAATCTCATTTCTTTCGATGGTAACAACCTCACCTGTATCTTCATCAACGAAATCCTCTGTCCAACTTTTAAGTACTCTTGCAGCAAGCTTTCTGCTCACCGCTTTTTTTAGATCTTTCTTAGTCGCTTTTATTTCATCTGCAAGTCCAAAAATATTTAGAATTGCTTTATCAGTATCGAAACCGATAGCTCTAAGTAAAGTGGTAACTGGAAACTTTTTCTTTCGATCAATGTAGGCATACATGACCGTATTTATATCTGTTGCGAATTCCATCCAGGCACCTTTAAAAGGTATAATCCTAGCAGAATGAATTTTTGTACCATTTGGATGAAAAGATTGACCAAAAAATACACCTGGTGATCTGTGAAGCTGAGAAACTATTACTCGTTCTGCTCCATTTATCACGAAAGTACCCTTAGGGGTCATGTATGGTATATTTCCTAAAAATACATCTTGTACTATAGTTTGGAAATCTACATGCTCTTCATCATTACATGAAAGCCTTAATTTAGCTTTAAGTGGAACACTATATGTCAAACCACGTTGCATACATTCGCTAATAGTATAGCGAGGAGGATCTACAAAGTAGTCGAGGAATTCAAGAACGAAAATATTTCTCGCATCTGTTATAGGAAAATTCTCTTGAAATACTCTAAATAAACCTTCGTTTCCTCTGTTCTCTGGAGTGGTTTCCAATTGGAAAAACTCTTTAAAAGACTTGAGTTGAATCTCAAGTAAATCTGGGTAAGCATCGGGAAGTTTAATCTTTCCAAAACTTACTCTTGGGTTAATCATTTTGGTTATTTTTTCGCTTGTAGCCATAGAAGTCATGTTTTGAATTAGCTATAAATGAGCTAATTGAGTGTTTTTATAAAGCGATGCGTATGAATATTACGCTGACCAATACATTATCATGAGTGAATACAACAATAGGCCTAGTAAAAAGTTTGCACTTTTGACTAAGCCTAAATTGTAGTATTACTTACTTAAGTAGAATTCTACTTGCATAAAGGTATTGGTGGTTGAGTATGGGTCAAAAGATTACTTCAATTCAACATCAGCACCCGCAGCTTCTAATGCAGCCTTCATTTTCTCAGCTTCATCTTTAGCAACACCCTCTTTGAGGGTTGCAGGAGCACTGTCAACAAGATCTTTTGCCTCTTTCAGACCAACGCCCATTAGAGTTTTTACTTCTTTCACTACCTGCAGCTTCGCGCCACCAGCAGAGTTAAGAACTACATCAAACTCTGTCTTTTCCGCAGCAGCATCTCCTCCTCCTGCACCAGGTGCAGCAGCTACAGCTACAGCCGCAGCTGCAGGTTCGATACCGTGCTCATCTTTTAGTATGTCAGCCAACTCGCTTACCTCTTTAATTGAAAGGTTTACTAGTGTGTCTGCCAATGATTTTAAATCCGCCATTTTATAACACTGTTTTTTAATTGTTCACAAATAAATATATCATCTATATGCGTGTAACTTGGAAGCCTTATTTTAACAAATCACGCTGTACTTACTCTCCTTTTGTCTCTAAAGTCTTCAAAATACCCGTAAGCGTATTTTGTCCTGACTGAAGTGAACCTAAAAGATTTTTCATTGGTGATTGTAATAACATGATTACATCTCCAATAAGATCTTCTTTAGATTTCAAACTAGCAAGTGATTTGATCTGATCATCACCCACAAAAATATCCGCATCTATATAAGCTGCTTTCAACTTTGGATAATCACTTGTTTTTCTAAAATCTTCAATTACTTTAGCAGGTATATTTGCTACCGTACTAAACATAATTGCAGTAGGTCCTTTTAAGGAATCGAGTAGTTTACCGTAATTTTTATCTTCAGATGCATCTTCTAAAGCCTTTGCTGCAAGGGTGTTTTTAACCACCTTTACTTCAACGCCTTTATCGAAGCATTCTCTTCTTAACTTGTTTATTTGTTCGACTGTTAGTGTCGAAGAATCAGTCAAATAAAAAAATGAATATTCTTCAAATTTTTGCTTTAATTCTTCAACTGCTGTTGCTTTTTCTGTGCGAGTCATTTTTCGAAAATTAAATATTTAAAGAATGATTTATAACCCTTTTGGGTCTATTTTTATTCCTGGACTCATAGTACTTGCCAGGGTAACTGATTTCATATAAATTCCTTTTGCAGTAGCAGGCTTCATTTTGATAATGGTAGTCAAAACTTCCATAGCATTATCAACAAGCTGATCAGCAGAAAATGACACTCTACCTACTGAGGTATGAATGATTCCAAACTTATCTACTCTAAAGGAGATTTTACCTTTTTTTACCTCTGCAACTGCTGCACCCACGTTAGGCGTTACTGTACCAGTCTTAGGATTAGGCATTAACCCTCTTGGACCTAAGATTCTACCGATCTTACCTACTTGTGCCATAGTCTGAGGCATAGCGATAACGACATCTACATCTGTCCATCCTCCCTGCACTTTAGCTACTAGCTCTTCTAGACCTACGTAGTCTGCACCTGCATCTTTTGCTTCCTGCTCTTTGTCAGGTGTACAAAATACAGCTACTCGTTTTGTCTTACCAGTACCATGTGGTAGGGAAACTGTTCCTCTCAGTGCTTGATCTGCTTTCTTTGGATCTATTCCTAAGCGGATGTGGAGGTCAACAGAAGAATCAAATTTAGTAGTATTGACCTTCTTGACAAGATGCATTGCTTCGTTTATCTGATATTGTTTATCAGCTTCTACGAGCTTAGCTGCCTCCTTTCTTTTTTTACTTATTTTAGGCATACAATATTATTTTAGGTATTAACATCTTAGCATTAGACTAAGACTCCCTATAGACCATTGGCCTATATTAAAAAAATGATTTAATTACATTAGTTCTCCCAAGGTGGAGTTCCTTTAATGGTAACGCCCATGCTTCTCGCAGTACCTGCTACCATTTTCATTGCCGATTCTATAGTGAATGCATTTAAATCTGACATTTTTATTTCAGCTACCTGCTTCACATCGTCCCAAGACACCTGACCTACCTTATCACGGTTCGGTACAGCTGATCCCTTCTTCAACTTTGCCAACTCCATGATTTGAGTAGCCGCGGGTGGAGTTTTGATAATAAAATCAAATGATTTATCTTTAAAAACTGTGATAACGACAGGTAACAACTTACCTCTTGAGTCCTCAGTCTTAGCATTAAATCTTTTGCAGAATTCCATAATATTTACCCCTTTCGCACCTAAGGCTGGACCTACTGGTGGAGCTGGATTTGCGGAACCTCCCCTAACCTGCAATTTTATAAAAGTTTCTACTTCTTTTGCCATTGTTGCTTTCTTTAATCGTGATGAATACAGGGAAGCTTATCTGTATTCAAACTTTTTATTTTGTAAGAGTGCGTTATGCTTGTTTTTCTACTTGTATGAAGTTTAACTCCACTTCTGTACCACGTCCAAATATCTTTACTATTACTTTTAGTTTTTTCTTTTCATCATTTATCTCTTGGATGTCTCCAACAAACTCGTTGAATGGTCCATCAATAATCTTCACTGTCTCACCTACTATAAATGGTTCTAATAAAGATTCTCCTACATCTTGCGACTCATCCACCTTACCAAGCATTCTATTAGCTTCAGACTGCTGCATTGGAATAGGATTATTTCTTCCTAAGAAGTGAATTACATTGGGCATTCCAGTAATTGCCTGAACCATTTCACCAGAAAAATTTCTAGCAATAGCTTCTACCAAGATATAACCAGGTAAAATATTTCTTTCAGAGATAACTTTTTTTCCCTGTCTAATTTTATAAACTTTTTCCGTTGGAACTAAAATCTGTGTTATATGGTCTGTCCATCCAGATCTTTCAATTTCCAATTCCATTCTCTCCTTTATCTTTCTCTCCTTTCCACTTATCACTCTTAAAGAGTACCATCTCCTACCGTCGTCCTCCTTTTTTGCCTTTATAGGTTTCTCTTCTGCTTCACCAGCCGAATGATTCTCGATTGGTGAATCGGTTACAGTCGTATCATCACCAGCGGTTACAACATTCTCTGCTTGCGAATTTTCATTTTCAATGGATTCACTCATATCACCATCCTCGTCACCTTCTTTTTCTATTTCAGTTGCTGAAGACTCAATTCGGGTCTCTGCCTTTTCTACAGCTGGCTCAGCTGCGCTAGCAGATTCCTCTACAGTATTTTCAGTTACTTGATCCTCGGTGTTTGCTTGATCTTCTGTATTTGACTTTTCGTCTGTCATGATGGTTTTGATTATCTAGTTATTATATTGAACTAGTTTCAAAGAAGGTATAAATAGCATCCAAACCTGAATTTGCAACTGTATCCATAACAAAAATAATCAAGGTCAAGATAGCAGAAGCTATAAGCACAGTTACAGTACTTGAAAGCAAATTTGGCCATGTAGGCCAAGTAACTTTATTGATTAATTCGTTGTAACTCTCTTTAACTGATAATAAAAATCTATCCATTGTCTAATTAATTTGCACGGGCACTAGGATTCGAACCCAGATCAAAGGTTTTGGAGACCTCTATTCTACCATTGAACTATGCCCGTAATTATTACTGTATATAGTAATCAGGCGACGCATCCTAATCGCCTATACCGTAAATGGGAAAATTAAGTATCCATAAAAGATACTTAATTCCCACAAATACAGCTTATATATTTTAGATTATCGCTTACGCAAGAATCTCAATAACTTGTCCTGCACCTACAGTTCTACCACCTTCTCTGATCGCAAAACGTAGACCTTTTTCCATGGCAATCTTATTGATCAACTTCACTTCAAGAGTAACGTTGTCACCAGGCATAACCATTTCTACACCATCAGGTAACTTACAGTCACCAGTAACATCAGTAGTTCTGAAATAAAACTGAGGTCTGTAACCATTGAAAAATGGTGTGTGTCTTCCTCCTTCATCCTTACCCAACACATATACTTCGCACTTGAAGTGATTGTGAGGCTTAACAGACCCTGGAGCACAGATAACCATACCTCTTCTGATCATTTCCTTATCAATACCTCTAAGAAGTAATCCAGCATTATCACCAGCTTCTCCTCTTGCAAGAATCTTACGGAACATTTCAACACCAGTAATGGTAGAAGTTAAAGGCTTTTCTTCGTCTTTCATCATACCGATGATCTCTACAGCATCACCTGTATTAATAACACCTCTTTCGATTCTACCTGTTGCAACTGTACCACGACCTGTAATAGAGAATACATCTTCAATAGGCATCAAGAATGGCTTATCAACCTCTCTCACTGGTTCTGGAATTTCTTTATCTACAGCATCCATTAATTTTTGGATTGAATCAACTGCACCAGCATCTCCTTCGAGTGCCTTTAAAGCAGAACCTGGAATAACTGCAGCTTCATCTCCACCAAATTCGTATTGGTCAAGAATCTCTCTTACTTCCATTTCTACCAATTCTAACATTTCTGCATCATCTACAAGGTCAACCTTGTTCATGAATACAACTATTTTTGGTACACCTACCTGCTTACATAGAAGGACGTGCTCTCTTGTTTGAGGCATAGGTCCATCTGTAGCAGCTACAACTAGTATTGCACCGTCCATTTGCGCAGCACCCGTAACCATGTTCTTAACATAATCCGCGTGACCTGGGCAATCTACGTGTGCATAGTGTCGGTTAGCCGTTTCATACTCAACGTGAGCAGTATTAATAGTAATACCTCTTTCTTTCTCTTCCGGAGCTGCATCGATAGAATCATAATCTTTCTTCTCTGCGAGTCCCTGACCAGCCAACACATTCGTGATGGCAGCAGTAAGCGTAGTTTTACCATGATCTACGTGACCAATGGTGCCGATATTTACGTGAGGTTTGTTCCTTTGAAAGGTTTCTTTTGCCATCAGTAATGAATTTTAGATATGAGCAATAAATAAATAATTAACAATTTAAAAATATAACTGGAGCCATCGGTGGGAATTGAACCCACGACCCCTTCCTTACCATGGAAGTGCTCTACCCCTGAGCTACAACGGCAGTAAATCCTTAATAAGAATTTTTCAACATCTTAAGAAATACAGCCATTACCGTATTTCATCATACTAGTAATCAAAAACGTTTACTAGAATAAAAATTAGAGCGAAAGATGAGGTTCGAACTCACGACCCTCAGGTTGGAAACCTGATGCTCTACCAGCTGAGCTACTTTCGCAAACAATGTCCTTCATTATCGTATATACTACTTAATTAATAAGTAGAACACACTATTTTATGGATATCTTATTTCAATTTGTGGGGGTGATAGGATTCGAACCTATTCAGCCTAAGCAACAGATTTACAGTCTGCCCCGTCTCTCCAACTTCGGCGCACCCCCAACATGTTACTTTGATAAAATCAAATAGAGCCGATGGAGGGATTCGAACCCCCGGCCCGCTGATTACAAATCAGCTGCTCTGGCCAACTGAGCTACATCGGCGATTCTAAATTGCGAATCGTTTTTTCAACCTGTTTTAATCAACTTTGAAGACATTTCTCCAAAAGCGAATGCAAAGATACTCATTTTAATATAAAATGAAAATATTTTTTTCATTTATTATTACTGAAATAAATTACGCGATTGGACCTTATATGTTACTGGAATGTACCATAATACGCTTAATAATATATACTATACAGCGAGGGTACACCTACTCCCAATCATGATAAAAACACTAATGTGCATAATATCTATCCCAATAGATTAATAACCAAGCAAATGGAATTACTCTGTGTGCAGCATTCGCGTGCCATAAAGGCTAAGCTCGACAAGCGGAGCGCGTAGGAAAAAGGGATAGAAACGGCATCCCGATAACAGAAGTAGGGTCTATAAAAGTATGAAGAAAATTAAAACCTCATCAATATCTCAACCCAGAAACAATCTAGGGATATAGTGCATAGCCTGGTACCCTGCGATAGCATGGGTATTTTCTCTCCAAAAAAGGGTATTCGAATAGCAAACGACCAACTCGCATAAGGCAAGTTGGTCGTATGGCAAGTAAAGCAAAAGATTAAATACTGCGTATTACCTGCTTCTTAATTGTTCTTTGTGCTTGATAATCTTGCGCTTCAGTTTTTCTACTAGTGCATCTAAAGCAGCCTCAAACTTTAGTTTTCGCTCACTCATAAAGATCACTTCGCCTGGAATTTGTAGCTTTATCTCTACTGTTTTGCCTTTAATTTGGCCTGTGTTTTCAAGCTTGAGTACTACATTGGCTTGAATAATTTTATGGTAGTAGTGCTCTAGTGTGGAAATTTTTTCCTCAATGTAAAGTAACAATTTTTGATCCGCGTCAAAATGTACTGATTGCGTTATTATTTTCATATTCTTAGATTTTTAATTGGTTTGAAAAATAAAACATTGAGTGTGCTTGCTTACATAATTAGAGATTTTTTAGGTGACTGAATTTTCTTTTGCTTTAGGGTGAGCATTTTTATAAACTTCTTTTAGTTTCTCTATCGAATTGTGCGTGTATATCTGTGTAGCCATCAAACTAGAATGCCCTAGTAGTTCTTTAATAGAATTGAGATCTGCACCACTATTGGAAAGATGTGTAGCAAATGAATGCCTCAATGTATGTGGGCTACGTTGATTCACAGTGGTTACGGTACTTAAGTGTTTATGTACTAATGTATATACAAATTTGGGGTATAGTTCTAAACCTTTGTCGGTGACGAAAAAAGCAGGTGACGCATTTTCTGGAAAGGTCTTATTTTTTTGAATTTCGTACTTTAAGAATACTTCGTTTAAACCTTTTCCAAAAGGTAGGATGCGTTCTTTGTTACGCTTACCGAGCACTTTGAGTTGCTGGGCTTGCATATCTATGTCGTCATGGCATAAACCTATCAGCTCAGCCCTTCGAAGTCCAGTAGCATATAATGTATATATAACAGCTTTGTCTCTGTGGCCTGCAAAGTCATCTGGAAATGGAATGTGATCAAGCAGTTTTTCAAGATTGACTTGCTTTATATAGGATGGTAGTTTTTTTGTTTCCTTTGGACCCTGTACCTTTCGCATAGGATTAGTCTTCATTACTTTCCTGCGAATAAAAAATTTGTAAAGATTGTTAAGACAAGAAAGTTTACGATTTATACTTCGAGGAGTAATTTTAGCCTGCATTAAATGGACTATCCAAGAGCGGATATGGACATGAGTTGCGTGTGAAACGTCATCCATATCAAAGCTCGCTTTTATAAAATCAATAAACTGCTCTATGTCGCTACGATATGCTGATATAGTGTGTACAGAATAGCGCTTCTGAAATTCTAGATATGAGTAATAGGCTTTTTCGTGCATAAGATCGTGATGAAAAATAGATATTATATTTGATTTATTCAAGGTTTCATGAAATATAATTACGAATTAGTAGCTTAAACCTATAATTATCCTCGTTTAGCATAGTTTAATAGTACTAGCGGATCAACCATAAGTGACTTCTTTGCGCTGATCCGAGAAACATAATTCACTCAGAGTGGTAAAACAGTAGTAAGTATTATATAATGATGTATCTTCCATAAATTGGAATCGTTAATACTCCGAATAAATTTATGGCTAAAAAATCTCGCTCTACTAAAAATCCAGATTCATTTCTCAAAAAACCAATCTTTGAGGGAGGCGTAAAGGCGATGCGCGAGCTAATAAAGCGTAACATGAAGTACCCAGCTCTAGCGATAGAGAAAAAGGTAGAGGGTACTGTGAAGGTAAAATACGATATCGACTATAAAGGTCGTGTTATAAAGACCAAGGTCATCAAGGGTATAGGTCATGGCTGTGATGAAGAAGCTGAGCGATTAGTTAAAATGTTTGAATTTAAGATCAATAAGACTCGGAAGGTACGCGTGATTTATCACAAGAATATTCAGATTCACTTTAAGCTTCCAGAGAAAAAAGCCAAGCCTAAGATAGAAAATGCACCAGCACAATCTATAAACTATATAACGAGTACATCGAGTTCTACACAAAAGCCTGGGACGCGTAAGTCCTATTCCTACACTATTAAATATCGATAGGTTAGTATGTTTAATAAGCAACTCTATATAACAAAAAAGACCCATTCAAATGAACAGGTCTCCAAAGCATTGCCTTTTTCATACTAATTCAATCTTGCTTGGGTAAAGCAAGTAATTTATCCTAAGAGTCACTAGTAGAACGGTTTATTAAGTTAAAATGCTGCTTGATATATAAAAACTAAAAGGCAGCAATACTAGTGAGTAAAGCTGCCTTTTCAATTAATTCTATATTTATTATCTTAGTTAGTTAACGGAGGCCAATCACCATCAGGATTTGTAAGTACTGTAGTACCAAACTCTCCGTAAGTATTTGCGTACGTCAATGTTAGTTTATCACCGTCGACCGAATCGACTGTGATCGTCCATGAATCTTCAAATGGATCTAATCCAATGACAGATATCTTATTACATAAATCAGTCAATTGAAGAGATCCCCACCCCGCAGCGGGACTACCATAACATTGTTGGTATGTACCAAAACCCCAGTCGTCAAGTTCGTATACACCAGCAGCCGCTTCAGTTATTGTTACTGTATCTGTAAGCGGTCCAGCATCAGCACAAAAATAATTTGTCGTGGTATACTCATATTTTCCTTCCAATGAAGAACTACAAGAAGCTTGAAAATTAAGTGAACGTACAGCTGTACCAGATGTAGCTGTAAATGTAAATAAATCCCCTACGACTACTTGATCAGCTGTAATGCCAAAACCGTCTAGAGCTTCTAACAAAGTAATAGTGTAATTGCCTAAGCTTCCTGTAGTATGTTGAATAGGACCAAATGAGCCAGCTTCACCATTAAATGATTTTGTAATTACTACATCCGAAATGACATCTCCGTTACCCAAAACATCAAACCCAACAAAAGTATTATCTGTATCTCCAAGGTCATAAAACCCAGGGTTGATATTTTTGAAAAATAAAACTGACCCTCCTTCTGTAAAGAAGTCGTCATCTTCAATATCTGTACACGAAAATGTAAAAACTAACAAACCAAGCATGGAAAGTAGTTTAACACCTTTATATATATTTTTTATCATTTTTATTTATTTAAAAATTTAACAATTGTAATGAGATCTTTCTCTTTTTTGCATTTTAATCGAGCCTCATCAATAAAATTTATTACGTCTGGATTAATTTTTTCGAGCGTATCCATGATTCCTTTTTTAGAATTTGGCAACTCAATAATTTTAGAGGAATCAATCCATAAGCAATACAAATCTTTTGTAATTATTTTATCATTATAATTACCAGCATCAAGCATCTTATTATAATTGGACTTTAAAAATTTCGATTCAAATCTTTTTATTAGCATGACACTATCGTCTACTAATATTTCTACGAATTTGTTATCAAATAACTCCACCTCAAATTTTCGGAATATTCTATCCCCATCTGGCGTGAATAGATTGAATCCTTGAATATAATTTGGTGAAATAGTTACAATTTCGTCTTCTTTTTTCAAAAACAGATTATTAGTGTAACTATCATATTTTAACCAAAAGTTACTATTAACATTATCGTTATTAGTATAAATTTCAGCCTTACACCACTGTGGTGTAATTGGGTTAACGATCTGTAAATCACCATTTCTGAGTTCAACTGTTTCTATATTTGCACCTGGATAAATATCCTTTGCGTCGGGTGCAAATATACCAGCTATATTTTGTGCACTTAATGATAAGTTAAGTAGACAAGAAATTAAAATCAAATACTTAATATTCATAATCTGCATTTTATTCAAAAACCCATAAAGGATCATCTAACAACGCTCCACCTTGAGCAGCCTTCGCAGCTTCAACATTAGCACTATTAGTCGTTATCTCAGAGCTTGCGTACTGAAATCTTACTGGAATCACACCTGAAGGATTTGATCCGTTCGCTCCATCTTCCTTAGGTGTTAAATTTGGGAAACCTGTTCTTCTCCAATTGGACCAAGTTTCGTGGAAATTATAACCAAAGTAGGCCTTGTATGCCTCCGAAACAATCTTTTCTACAGCAGCATCTCCAGACATCCCTTCAACATCACCTATATCATCAAGATAAAATGCAAGCGTATCAGCGGAAAGGCTATATCTCTCAAAATTAGAGGTAATAGCAGCAATATAAGAATCGTTGGCATCTTCACCCATTGCGACTTTACATTCTGCTTCAATGAACTTCAATTCAGTAAAAGATATATAGGGAACAGTAGCATCGTTGGCAGTCCAAAATCCATCGATATCGCTACCACTCATAATTACGTCACGTCTAGGATCATTAGCCATAAGAGTTACAAAATTTTCATCCATTTTAAGTGTTCCTCCTCTTTCTGAAGAGAATGCAGCAATAGACCAGTTACCAGTATCCGTGTCATCAAATGTTAATGCAGCTTCCTCTTCAGCAGATTCATAAGAATTTTCGATAGAAGACAATGCGCGTCCATAATTAGCAGCATCACGCTTTGATAAATGAAGATAAAAGCGAGCTTTAAGACCGTGAGCGGTCTTTATCCAACTCGCTGCGTCACCACCATATACTAGATCTCCGCCGTTGTAGTCATCAGCATCAACACTAAGATCAGCAATTGCATCATCAAGCATTGCTAAAACGGCATTGTATACCATTTCCTGATCATCATAAAGTGGCTTCAAAATATCTGGTCCTTGTAAGGCTTGACTCATAGGTAGATCCCCAAAATAAGAGGTAGCAATACCATATTGTTGAGCCATAATAAGCTTAGCAACTCCACTATAAAATGAACTATTACTTTCTGAAGCATTATCGATAATGACCTGACAACTTTTTAGTACGCCCGCATAAAGTCCTGTTCTCCAAAAATTATTAAACGTTGCTTCCGCAAAATTATAAGTTGTATATTGAAGTTGCTGCGCATCACTTCCCTCATATTGCTGCATTATAATACCTGCTGCTCTAGGAGCTTCCCCGCCTTCATTGTATGCTGCTGAAGCTAAAACTTCAGGTAGAGATAAATCGAGACCAACCGCAGTAGGTCTTGTTGGATCGACATTGAATTCATCCAGGGATTCATCACAATTGACAAATAGTAATGGAAGAAACAATATTATTATATATTTTAATTTCATGTTTTTTAATTTTTGATTTAGAAAGTAAGCTTTAGTGTTACAACATAGGATTTAGTATTTGGCATATTGAAATAATCCAACCCAATACCATTGGTAGCTCCTGTCAAGTTAGTTTCAGGATCCACCCCTGGATACTTTGTACTTACCCAAAGATTTCTTCCTGTCAAAGTCAAGCCAACATTTTCAAAGGGAGAATTTTCGATAACACTCTTTGGTAAATCATAGCCTAAACTAAGTTCTCTAAGTCTTACCCATGAAGCATCAAAAATATTCATTTCTGCAATACCACCAAATCCATATCTAACTCTATAAAAACTTGAAAATGATGATGATCCATCTTGTTCGCCTAATGCTACAGGTAATGTATTTGTTTCATATACAGGAGATTCTTCAGTTCCCGTATTTACAACTCCATCGAATACAACTACGTCATCTCTTTCGTCTCCAGAAAGTGCTGACGTACCAAAATAATTAGTGATACCACATGTACCACACCATACTGATCCACCTTCTCTAATATCCAATAGTGCATTCAAAGTTAAACCCTTAAATGAAAGTGTATTTCTGATTCCCATAGTCCAGTCAGGATTAGGATCCGCGAGTGCTTTTTCTGTTGGATCTGTCAATGGCCATCCATTAGCATCAACGATTACTTGGCCCTCGTCGGTTCTTTGCCAACCCGTTCCAAATATAACACCATATGGTTGCCCAGGAACTACCTCAGAAGATGTCGTAACGAACCCCGCTAAAGTAATTTGTTCAACTCCTTCTGCCAATGAAACAACTTCATTTTCTATAGTAGTGAAATTCGCTCCAATATTCCATTCGAAATTCTTCTTCTTGACAGGAGAAAAATCCAACATCACTTCCCAACCGCTATTTCTAATTTCAGCTGCATTCTGAGTTAAATTTGTATAGCCAGAAGCAGCTGATGTTTGTACATCTATGATTATATCCTCAGATACGGCATCAAAGTAAGTAATGTCTAGCCCAATTTTTCCTTTCCAGAACTTAAATTCACCGCCAACTTCTATTGTTGTGGTTGTTTCAGGTGTTAACTCTGGGTTTCCTAACAAAGTACTTCGCTCGAAGGAGTTCACACCAAAGGCAGGAAATGACAGATCATTGATGAATCCATCACCACCAGAAAGAGATGGATTAAAATAACTTGATGTTCTATAAATAGGTGCATCATTTCCTACCGCACCATATGACAATCTTAATTTACCATATGAAAGAAAATTATTTCTTGTATAACCATCTAATTCAGTAAACGCAAAACCTAAACTTGCAGAATAGGATTGGTAAGT
>ENA-ORXM01000451-ORXM01000451.1-marine-metagenome-genome-assembly--contig:-NODE-451-length-74171-cov-5.623370_pt1 | contig 74171 bp, 54 predicted proteins | sample MGYA00237867_ERZ511480 | MGnify/ENA primary metagenome ERZ511480 (study PRJEB26309, sample SAMN06266103) | marine metagenome | isolation source: Algal blade | place: United Kingdom:Sidmouth, United...
AAAATAAGGTTATTATATTATATAAAAAATACTTGGGCTGAATTTTCTAAGGATAACGGCTTTATGATGGCAGCAGCGCTATCATATTATACATTGTTTTCGGTTGGGCCGCTATTAGTTATTGTAATCGCATTGCTAGGTTTTGTTATGGAATCAACTGATTTGGAAAATGCATTATTTGAACAACTAAGTGGCGTCATGGGATATAGTCAAGCGAATGAATTAAAAAATGTTGTACAGAACGCCAAAAACACTTCATCGGAAATTTTGGCAACCATAATATCAACCTTAACACTATTGATTACTTCAACGGCAGTTGTCATCATGTTAAAAGATGTATTAAATAAATCATGGAATGTCATCAAGGATCCTTCACTAGGATTTAAGGCTCTCATAATAGATAGAATAATGTCGTTAGGATTTTTATTAGGCTTAGGATTTATATTCCTGGTTTCAATGGGACTCAATGCTGTAGCGGCTTTGCTCTCTAATAAGGTCGCTGCTATATTTCCAGAAATTGGAGAAACAACCGTGGTAGTGACCTCATCTCTTATTGCATTATTGGTGACATTTATTATGTTCTATTTGTTATTTAGATTTTTACCAGATGCCCGTCTTAAAGCTAAAGATCTAATCGTAGGAGCTGCGGTTACAACGATAATGTTTTCACTAGGAAAGTATGTCATTGGTATTTATTTAGGATACAGTGATGTAAGTAGTACATTCGGTAGTGCAGGAGCCTTAGCAAGTTTTATGGTCTGGGTGTACTACAATGCGATCATATTAATTTTGGGTGCAGAATTTACCCAAGTTTACGCTTTAGCTCACGGTAGAAAAATATATCCGTCAGATCAATCTCTAAAGGTGGAAAGAGTGATAAAAAAGAAATCTGATGGTACGGAACTGTAGAAAATCAACTTTTAAAAACATTGCCCAAAGATCCAAACTTCTTAGATCTGATGATGGCTTTATTAAAATTAATAGAAGCTTTGTATTTGTATTACAGAAATAAAGAAAGTAAACAAGAGACGAACATTTGAATGATAGACCTGTTATATTTGTATATCAAAAATTAAAAATAAAATAGATATGAGAAGTTTACTTTGGCTAGTTGCAGTTATTTGTATCGTCGTATGGGCGCTTGGAGTTTTAGGAGTGATAGCAGGAATGGCAACAGGAAAATTAATTCATGTGCTTTTGGTGATAGCAGTAATATCCATTTTGTATAATATAATATCTGGAAGAAAGCCAATATAACCCTATCTAAATAGTCCTTATTCATTCAGATATCCAGTTAGCTGCAAAGTTATTGGTATGTTAGGATTGAATCTTTTTATAATGACAATAAGGTTACTTTTCAGAAAGTTCTGTATCTTAAATTAGATGAATAAAAAATCAGTCCTTCTCTTTTTTCTCACGCTCATAATAGGCTACTCAGTTACTCACTTAGTAGTAATCAAGAAAATAAACAATTGGATCAGCCAGAACGAAAACATTACTGTCAAGAATACAAGTCTCAATCTTTTATTTGGCAACTTGAGTTTAGAAGATATAAAATTTAATGATGAGCGGTATACAACAGATACTTGTGTAATTGAATCCATTCAAGTCAAAGATTTTTCTTTCTTGGATTATCTTCGAAAGGATGAAATCAAAATTGATGAAATTGCGCTCAATAATGCACAATTATTTTTAACCACTCCACCTTCCAAAGATTCCCAAAGTCAAAACAGCACGATTTTCCATATATCAAAAATTTCTTCAGAGAATATTAATGTTAATTATAGCACAGATAAGTTTACGATTCAAATTCGACAAGGCTTTGGCCATCTAACTGATTTTGCAAATAGTAATAAAAATAAATTTGAACAGATAAAATTGAGTATAGAGGATATGTCTTATACACCGAAAAAGGGGAGACATAGGATTCTAGCAGAAAAAGTAAAATTAAATAGCAAAGAGAACATTGTACAGTTAGCTAGCTTTTTAATAAAACCTCGATGTAGCGTTGATGAGTGGCCAAGCTGTTATCCTAAGAAAAAATCAAGAAGTACTTACACAGCAAAGAGCATTGTCGGAATATTAGACACTAACTCAATCATGAGTGGTATATTTCTTAAGGAATTAAAAATAGGTAAAGGTTTATTTCAGGTGATCTCGTATCTAGAAATGGAACCAGAAGATGAATCTAGATTATTCTTCATGGAAAAATTTAGCAAAATAAAAATTCCCATAAACATCCCGATTATAGAAGTTAAGGATCATAAGGTAGAAGTCTTACTCAAAGCACAACGTATAGATACCTTACATTTTGAACAGGTTTATGCTACTTTCAATAATGTTAGTAATATTCAAGAGGTGATAAACAAGAACAATAATTTAAAGGTGGCCACTTTGTCTAAATTCATGGATTCAGGTTTGAAGGTGGATTTTGATTTTAAAATAGAAGATCCGATTCATGCTTACACGTTTATATTAGATCTAGACCCTATGCCTTTTACCAATCTCAATAAAGCAGTTAATTATAATACACCGTTAACCATACAAGAAGGAAAACTACAACAACTAGAATGCATTGTATCAGGTAGTACTCAAGGATCAAGTGGCGAATGTACTATGGCGTACGATGATCTATATGTAACAATTGAAGACAGAAAAGGAAAGAAAAAAAAGATCCTCACTAATTTGTTCAACTTCATTATAAAAGATGGTACTGGCCGATCGGGTTCCATGGATCCAAAAACTTACACAGCTACATTGGAGCGGGAAGATACAAAAGGTTTCTTCTATCATGCCCATACGGTCATTTTAGAAATGATCAAGGATGCGATGCTTCCGAATTAATTTTATAGTTTAAGAAAGTTGACAAAATGAATAGCATTGAAAATAAATCCATTCAACAATTAGAGAATGATTACTGGCCTCCCATTTCAAAGGGTGAATCCTCTTCCTATCTCATCAAAACCTGCCATGAACTAAGATCAAAAAAAATAGGAACTTTTGAAATTGAAGACCTCAGAATAATGATCGGCCAAGGAATTGGGATGGAGTATCTTGTTCCTAAAGCAGTCAAAGAACTTTCTCAAAATATACTTGCAGAAGGAGATTTTTATGAAGGTGACCTACTCAAATCTCTATTGACAAGTGATATAGCTTATTGGAAAGCCAATAAAGGTCAGTGGCAAGAAGTATGTGAAATATTTGAAGCAAACAAAAAGATTCTTGAAGAAGACGATACGACGAATGAAATAAGAAACGGGTGGTTCATGTCGTTTGAAAAATTTAGACAATTACAGTTATAAATAATCGGTAAAATAATTGCTTGATTCAAAAATGGGAAACATTAATTGATATTGACAAATTGAGATAAAAAGAGAGATGGATTTTTATTGGCATATTCTCCCAAATAGAGTAGTGTCACTTTGCCAGCATAAGCTAAAATATTTTCATGGTGCTCACTAAACCCATAAAGGCTGTTGTGTAATCTAAGCTGATTATTTTTGTGTTCAGAATGTATGAGTTCAAATTTCAACAAAAAATTTAGCAAGTCTTCCTTTGTTCTTTTTGGGTACGTGTACTTTGAATAATAGATGGTTAAGGCTCTCGTACTAATATTCAATGTTAACCGATCAATGTTTGAGCCTTTTGGAGTCTTAGCTGTCAATCCAATTGAATGTTGATTCATGCAATTAAGTTCTTATTCTGGTTTAATGGAGGATAATTATTGGATAGATTATCTATCTATTGTCACTTCAAAAATATCTATTCAATTACGTTGGAAAGATAAATTTACAAGCCGTCATTTCTATGCCTAAAGGGCTCACAATTTTAAATGAACCATTTACTCTTTGAGCAATCGCTTGAATTTTACTTAGACCTACTCCTGGTCGGTCTTGAGAATCTGTATTGGAATAAAATGGAGTTTTGAGTGCTGCGAGTTCTTTTGGATTTGGCACTCCCTTTCCGTTATCAATAACATTTAATTGAAATTGATTACCTCTTTTGACTGTTTTGATAGTTATCACAAGGTCTTGTTTATTTGCATTATGGCGCATAGCATTATCAATCAAATTGGTCATGATTTCTTTCAGATAACTTGAAGAAAATATAATGGTCGGGCAGTCGGTAAAATCAATTTTGAATTTAGGTTTATGCTCCATAATTTCATTACAAAGTTGGAGTCTGACTTGGTTGAATATCTGCTGAAAATCTATCCTCTCGAAAGTGGGAATAGGGCAAGTATAAAAGTCTATTAATTGTACTAGACCATTTATTATACCTTCCATATTTGTAGTGGCTTCATTGATCATCTCTAAGCCTCTGTCAAGTCGTTGCTTATCCTTATTCAATTTTAGAAGTTGGGCATAAGATCTTATCACAAAGAGTGGAGATCTCAGATCATGACCTACGGAGTGTGTGATTTCATTTAAGAATAATTTGCTGAGCTGAAATTCTTTTTCCTGAGTTATCTGGTTCGGTGTAGGGATGAATGCGTTCATAATATTGAATCCGTTTTTTTTATTCAATATACTGAACAAATACATATATGTAAATAAAAACTATATGTAATTTTTGTTGACTTAGGTAAAGGTATGATTGTAGAAGGGAAAGGTCAAAAATGATCTCCCCTGAAATAGGAAATATTTATCTGTAATCTATTGTATAATGAGCTCTTTTTAAGCATATCCATTTTTCAAAATCAATAGATGATTTTGCTCCTTTAAGAGTACGTTGATCATTCTCAAAGAATTGATCTGATCCGTGATATTTCTGTGGGATAATGACTTTAATCTCGCTATTTCCTCTTTGATGTCTCTTAGACGTTTGCTTATAATAATGTAATCCATTTTGCACAATTCTTTATTCTTATTTGTTCCAAACGGAAGAAACAAATAACTGTATTATTTAATGTAATACTTATACATTTTCAATAAGTATACCAAAAATAATTGGGTTGAATCAAAGCATATAAAATTATAAGATTTGTACATAAAATGTCAGGTTACACGAAAAATGTCAAAGTTTGAATACTTCGTCAAGAAGTTTCACGCTCGTGATGCATATTATCGTCAATATTATCATCATTTGATTCTAGAAGATCTCTGCGAAATAACAACAATTGGTTCTGTTCAGATAATAGTGTATTAATATCTTTTAGATTAGTTATTTTATCTTGAATGTTCTCAAAGGAAAGTGCTCTAAGATCGCGGATTTCAAGTTTTATTGCTCTAAGGCGTAGAGTTACTTGAGAAAAAGTCATTTATCTATAAGTTTGGTTTTTACAAAATAAAAAGTATTTGCTCTACCTAAAGCAAATTTGCTAAGCGAATTTCTTCGAATAGCAAATAATATTTGTCTTTTTAGGGTAAACCAAAGTTAGAAATTAATGGATAATTTCTGTAGCGTTTTTACTTAAACTTCATCAGATTTGGCAACTAATGACATATGCGGCAGAATATGCTCCTCTAGGGCTTTTTGGTCAAATGGTTTTGAGATAAACCCAGTGACTCCTTTTATGGAGTCTACTCTCATAATATCCTTAGAATGTATGCTGGTGCTGTAAATAAAAAGTTTTGTAGCCGACTGTTTTTCTTCTTTCAGGGCTATAAATTTTTCAGCAAATTCAAAGCCATTCATTAAAGGCATGTTGATGTCAACTATTATGAAGTCTGGAAATTGACTAGCATTCATATTGCTAAACGCTTCAAGGGCATCTTGAGCAGAATTGTTAAAATCTACATCAATAGAAAAATCATTCACTTGAAAAAATAATTCCAAATAAGTTATTTCTGCCTTTGAATCGTCTATAAAAAGTATTTCATCCTTCTTGTGCATGTGGTTTAATTTGATCCTCCTGAGCCTGGGGCTTTATAAAAACCCTGAATGTGGTACCCATATCCAACTTGCTGTCAACTTCTATTCTTCCACCATATCTGGTCACTACATTATTTATAATGCTCAATCCTATTCCAGTACCTTCTCTTTGCAGGGTTAGTCTCTTAAAAGGTTGAAATAAAAAATGACCATATCTGTTCAAGTCAATGCCAATACCATTATCAGCGATGGTTATTACGAGAAACTCTTCCTCTTGTTTCGCCTTGATATCTATTGTTAGATTTTTGTTGTACGATCTATATTTTATGGCATTGCTCATCAAATTATAAAATATACTGGTTATATAAGCTTCGATGAAATTAATTTTTAGATCACTTGGTATGCTTACTTTCACTGTAGCATTAGCATCTAATATATCTTTTTGTAATTGGCTTTTTACGTCTTTAAAAGATGCCAATAAACTGATCTCTTGATAAACCCGAATATCGTTTTTTTGAAAATCAATCATTTCTATCAGCCCGTTCAAAGTCTTTTCTAGTCTTGTGACACAGTTGGCAACTTCTTTGAACAGAGATTCTTTCTTTTCAATTTTATCAATTTTAGGAAGTAACTGCATCATACCTTTAACCTGAGTAATTGGTGCTCTTAGGTCATGAGCAGCCCCGTGTACAAAGCTGTCAAGGTAGCTGTTCATCTCACTCAATTCTTGGTTTCGGTTCTCTAATTCTGTTGATCTATCAAGAACTTGTTTCTCTAGAGAAATACTCATTTCGCGAAGTTCTAATTCTTTTCTCTTAAGTTCAGTTATATTTCGGGTTATCAGGGCCAAACAATATATATTGCTTTTTATGATCACCGGAGTAACTGATGCCGAAAAATATTCTTTATTAGACTTTGTACCCTCGCTTTCAAATTGGAAAAAGCTTGAGGAGTCACCTCCAAAAACATTTTTCATGGCTTTGGCTAAAACATCACGATAATCCTGAGGGAATATTTCAAGAATAGACTTTCCGACCATACCTTCTTTTGTGAAATTAGCAAAAGAGGCATTCGAGGAATTTACATTCCCTTCTTTGTTTAAGAGGATGATTTTATCATATGAGTTGTCATAAACTGCTCGATATAATTCTCCAATTTTTTCGAGGTTTTCGTTGGCTTTTTTTAATTCGTTAATTGGAATAAAAGTCAATACAACGCCATCAGTTTTGCCTCCAGCTGTATCATAAGGTAGCACCCTCATTAAGTAAAAGTTTCCCTTTTCGTCTTTGATTTCTTTTTCAAACATTAAAGATTGACTCATCACTTTTTGGATCTCTTCATAGATAGATTTATCTAGAAAAGAATTAGTGAACGAAGTGATCGTCCTTCCTATATCTCTTTCGATCAAGTCAAACTGCTGTTTTATGGCTGGAGTAAATCTTCTGATATTCAGATCATTATCCAGAAAAATAGTGCCTATCTCAGTGCTATTCAAAAGATTATCTAAATCGTTGGTAGTTGTAATTAATAAATTTACTTTATTCTGCAACTCCGTATTTACAGTGTACAACTCTTCATTCACAGATTGCAACTCTTCATTTGTACTTTGCAGTTCCTCATTTGCTGCCAACAATTCCTCATTGGAAGATTGTAGCTCTTCATTAGCTGTTTCTAATTGTTGGACCAATAATCGTTTTTCATACTGGACCCGGTCCAATTCTTTTTCTATTGTTGTAATTTTCTGCTTCTGAAATTTATCTACAGAGACGATTTCTTTATCCGCTTCTAAGGCAGCTTTTGCGATAGATATAAACTCAATGATGTATATTTCTTGGTAAATATGATGTTCCAGTTTTATGGCTCTAAACTGTATATCTATTTTGAAAGGTTTTTGTTTTTTTGTAAAGGTCAAGTTTTTAAAAAGGTAAATACTTCTATTTTCTTTGCATTTTCTTATTCCATTTTTAATGAGAATGAGTTCATCATTGGTTACCATTTCGTGTACATTGAAATTACCCGAAACTTTTGGAAAACTAAAGATCTTATCAAGCTCACCATTACTTAATAAGATGTCCAATTCTTCATTGACCACAATACACGTAGGAGCAAACTGTTCAATAAGTATTTTAATATAGACTTTATCTCTTGCCAAAGACGGGTTGGCAATATGAGTTTGAAGAGGTGCCTGTTCAATTTTTGGTGATTTATATTGCTCCGATAAGTAGGAGGTGACTTTTTTATTGATAAATTTAGGTTGTACTAATTTTTCTTTTGAAATGTTTTGAAAAATATTCCATTTTGAATTTAAAGTTTTAAAAACCAGTTTCAATTCTCCCAACGATTCACTTGGGCCTAAAAATAAAAACCCGTTAAATTTCAAAGCGAAGTGAAAATTTGAAAGCAGCATTTTCTGATTCTTAGAATTCAAATATATCATCATATTTCTGCATGAAACCAGATCCATATTTATAAAAGGTGGATCGTAAATAGAATCATGAACAGCAAAAACAATATTCTCTCTCAATGTTTTGATCACGGCATATTTGGACTTCTCTACATTTAAAGGTTCAAAATATTTTTGGATCAAAGGACTTGGGACCTGAGCAAGTAGATTCGCACTGTATCTTCCATCACTAGCGATTGCAACAGCACTTTTATCTATATCTGAAGCAAAAATTTTCAAAGGATTTTTCAAGTCATTTTCTTCCAAATACTCCTTAAACAGAATAGCAATAGTGAGCGCTTCTTGACCAGTAGAACATGCTGGAACCCAAATTCTTACCTGCTCTTGAGGGCCCTTATCTTTTAAAATAGCAGGAATTACTTTTGTTTTTAATTCTTCAAAAGCTTCTTGATCTCTGAAAAAATGAGTGACATTTATTAAAAATTCTTGTTGGAGTATATTTACTTCATTTCCATCCATCTGCACCAGCCTCAAGTAGGCTTCAAGATCAGGTTGTTTTGTGATAAACATCCTTTTCTCTATGCGTCTGATCAATGTACTGTTTCTGTAATCACTAAAGTTTATGCCAGTTTTTAGGTATACAACTTCTATCAAAGCTTCGAACAAAATTTTAAAACGAGGATCATTCGGGTTGATGATCAGATAATCTTTGTTCTTTTCTTCACCATTGTTAATTCTTAAAAGTTCTCTTGCCAAAGCGTATGGCGGTAAAATAAAATCTATTTCTCCTAAATTTATAGCGGCAACTGGCATTCCATCAAATTGAGCATTTTGTGGATCTTCCACCATGGCTATACCTCCAGCATTTTTAATGGTCTGTAATCCTTTTGAACCATCTGAACCAGTACCAGATAAAATGATGCCAGCAGTATTTTTACCATGCTTTTCACCAAGCGAATGAAAAAATATATCAATCGGCAAATTGATGCGTTCAGGATCATTTCTTTTTACTGGTTTCAACAACATGTTGTCAAGTATAACATTGTAATGTCTAGAGATCAGATAAATGTTGTTGGGAGCTATTGACATTGGCTTGTCAACAGTATTTATCTTCATACTAGTATGCTTTTGAAGAAGCTCACTCATCATGCTTTTGAAGTCAACAGACAAATGCTGAATAACAACATAGGCCATCCCGGAATCGGGTAAAATATGATCAAAAAACTCTGTAATTGCTTTTAAACCTCCCGCAGAGGCACCAATACCAACTATCCTAAAACTGTTCATATTTAAATTTTGTGTGAGTGGTCTTAATCAAAACTTTTCAAGCTTTTTTATTATACTTGACTTTTATTTTCTTAACATCTTTTATGCATTTGCAGAATTAAAAAGGTGAAAAATGAAAGAATATTGAAGCTAGTAAATGTAAATTTTCTTTTTATTAAGGACAATACCAATTATTTGGCATATTATTATTAATTTTAATGTAATATTTAAACAAATATATAAGCACTGTTTTTAAGACAATATTAGAAGCTAAAATTTGCAATATTTAAAATTATAAAAATTTATTTCAGCATTATTCTATGGATTTAGAAGTTATTTTAACTGGCTCATTCGGAGTCGGTAAGTCCTCACTATTTAATAGGTTTATTCATGGGGAGTTTAGTGACAAGTATTATGGAACAATTGGCGTAAGAGTCAACGAAAAAGAGCTTGAATTTGATGATTTAAAAGTGAACCTGAAACTTTGGGACACTGCAGGAGAAGTAAATCAACAAAAAGTTCCCGCAAACTATTTTGAATCAAAAGATTGTATTGTTTATGTCGTTGATCTGAACAGACCTTTTACTTTTAAAAATATTCCTTACGACTTGCAATACCTCAAAAATAATTCGCCCGGATGCAATATCATAGTACTTGGGAATAAATTGGACCTAATCGATGAGAAGAGATTGGAAGAAATCAAAACGGACAAATTGGGTATAAATTTTGATTGGCTCGTAAGTGCAAAAACTGGAGAAAATGTCGACGATGTATTTCTTTCAATAGCAAAGAATCATGTCAAAATTCCGAAATAAATATTGACGATTTCTTGTCATTCAGTTTTTTAAATGGTTTAAGATTGGGTCAGAATAACTTAAGTAAAAATAAACTAAAAGGTGGAGACCAAAGTCTTTAATATTGTTATTGCAGATAGCCAACCGATCATCATTCAGGGCCTTACAGCATTATTTAAAGAGGATATTCATTATCAAGTTAAAGGTTTCACCAATAATGGCGAAGAACTTAAAAAGATCCTGGAAGAAGACGCTAGTATAAATACCTTAATTATTGAATTAAGGTTGCCAAATACCAATATTCTCAGACTCATAAAAGATATTGTTGTTGTACATAGTGATGTAAAAATTATTGCTTTTACTCAATATACTATTCCCAATTTGATGCAAAAAATTATGGAATTGGGGACTCATGCTTTTCTATCTAAGAATGCTACTTTACCAGATATATTGGAAACCATGGAAAGGGTACACCGTGGAGAATATTTTATTGGACAATCTGTCTTCTTTAAAGACACTGATAATAATATAAATGATAATATATTTTTGCACAATCACGAAGATAAGTTTGCAAAATTTGCAGAATTGACAGAGCGTGAAATGGATGTCGTAATTCTATTGAGTAGGGGGTATAGAAATAAACTGATAGCTACAACCCTTCACATAAGCATTTATACAGTGGAAACCCATAGGAAAAACATTATGAAGAAGATTAAGCTAAAAACAGTCGGCCAGCTGATCTACCATGCTACACAGCAAGGCATTGTCTAAAATAAGAAAAACTCCAGATGTAACACCTGAAGTTTTCTACTTTTCTGATAACTTGATGTACAAGCTATAAATTGCCTTTCATGATTATCTTAATTTGAAATTGGCTCCAAACATCTTTTAAAATGATTTATCTGGAACCTATTACTTTTCTTAAATCAAAGGTGCATTTTTATTGAAAAGGAGTAAATACCAATTAATGGGTATATTTTTCTAATTGATTAATTTTATTTATTGAATTTCACTTTCAATACGGTATGGTCGTCATACTTGCTATTGACGTGGATTGAACCATCATTTTTGTCGACAATATTTTTGACCAGACTCAATCCTATGCCCGCTCCGGATCTATCTACATTCAAACGTTTAAAAGGCTCAAAAATGACTTTTTTATACTTTTCTAAATTTATGCCTATCCCATTGTCTAAGACTTCCAACATTATTTCATTTTCATTTTCAGAGGTGCGAATTTCAATTTCAAGAGGTCGAAGATCGCTTTTAAATTTGATAGCATTACTCAACAGGTTGTATACTAAACTAGTAAACATCTTTTTGTTGAAGTGTAAAGGAGAGGTATTATTAAAATTGAAAGACAAAGTGGCTTTAGAGTTCTCAATTTCTTCTTTTAAAAGATTACAAACTTCTTTACAAATTGATTCTATGTTCAGTTGCTCCTTATTTTCTTCCTTAATTATATGTAGATCAACAAACTCGGAGAACCCATTGGCAGTATTAGTCAATTTATTTAGGCTAAGATCAATAAATTCTTCAGACTGTTGTTTTTTAACCGGATCATCAGTCTTTTTGTAAAAGGCAATGATTTCTTTTAGTTGTGTAATTGGAGAAATTAAATCATGTCTTAGACCTCTTAAGAAATTTTTTAAAAAACCACCATCACCAGACATTGCTTCTTCTGTCAAAATAATTTCTTTGGTTCTGAGAAGCATTTCATTTTCAACGCTCTTTTTACGATCCGAATATTTCTGGATAGCAGATTTTATTTTAGAAACATTAAATATTTGAACTAAATAAATCGAATGATCTTCAGAATCGAGTGGAGCAATCATTAGCCTATAGGAATTACCATCTTTTTTGTCAAAAAATTCAAAATCCACACCTCCTTTCTTTTCTGTGGAATTTAAAGTGGACAAATTAGGAACTGTGAGATCTTTACTTACGAGAAACTCCAAAAAATTTTCATGGTTATTTAAATTCAGTTTTGAATTGTTGTTTTCGCTGCGCGATAAAATAAACCCATCCGAATCAATAAGAATTTTTTCTTCATCCTCAAAATTGGTCTGTAACAGATTTTTTATTGTTGTTTGTATTTCTATCATTGCGTTTGACTTTATTTGTTTTTAGTACTATAATAGAATTAATGCGTAAAAATAGTATCTTCCTACCAACAATGCTCTATAAAGGTTTACATTTCCTTAAGGAGCTTTTTAAATAATACACATTCGATTATGGCAAAATCAAAATCCAAGAGCTTAACATCTAAAAATAAAAAAGCTACCCCTTCAAGAGATAATTCTGAGGTTAAGGCTGTTTCAAAAGTAGCCCAAAATGTAAAGCGCCCATTTTATATTGTAGGTGTTGGAGCTTCGGCAGGTGGCCTAGAGGCTTTGGAGCATTTTTTTTCAAATTGCCCACATGATGCTGACATAGCTTTTGTGATCATCCAGCATTTATCCCCAGATTATAAAAGCTTGATGACAGAGTTGCTGTCCCGACATACCCATATGGTTGTGGCGGAAGCAAAAAACAATGTGAAGGTTGTACCTAATAGCATATATCTTATCCCTAGAAATAAAAATCTAACACTTGAAGGAGGCCTTCTAAAATTGACCACTCGACCTCCAAAAGAACACATGAATTTTTCGATTGACATTTTCTTTCATTCACTAGCCAAGGAACAAAAAGAAATGGCTATTGGAGTGATACTGTCTGGTACTGGCTCTGATGGTACGCGTGGAGGCAAGTCAATCAAAGAAGTTGGTGGAACTATATTTGTTCAAAATCCTGACTCCAGTCGTTTTGACGGAATGCCGAGAAGTGCCATAAATCATGGGCTGGGAGATTACGTTTTATCGCCTGAGAAAATTCCTATGGAACTAATTCAATTTGTGAATAATCCACATTTTGCTAAAACGATGATGACAGGGACTGAATTGGGAAAGGATATAGAATCAATGGATAAAATTTTGAAGATCATAAAAAACCATACAGGCTATGACTTCTTTTCCTATAAAAAACCAACCCTATTAAGACGGACTGCAAAACGAATGAATATTTCCAAATGTGATACCATTGCAGATTACATTGATTATTTATATCAGACGAATGATGAAAAATTTATTCTGGTTGAAGAATTTTTAATAGGGGTGACTAAATTTTTTAGAGATCCTGAAGCGTACAACATTTTAGAAAATCAAGTGGTCCCAGATATTGTTGACTCCAAAATTGAAAAAGAGCAAAATATAAAGATCTGGATTGTAGCATGTTCTACTGGCGAAGAAGCATATTCATTAGCCATACTATTTGAAGAATATATTGAGAAGAAAAAACTTGATCTTCAATACAAAATTTTCGCTACTGACATCGATGGAAGAGCGATCGACAAAGCAGCTAGGGGTACATATTCTTCCAATATAACTTTAGACGTTTCTGCAAAAAGGTTAAGTAAATACTTCAACAGAAATGATGAAGTATATCAAATTAAACCAAGCATCAGAAAAAAAATAATTTTCTCAAAACATGATATTTTGCAACATCCTCCATTTAATAAGATGGATCTGGTTTGTTGTCGGAACATGTTGATTTATATAGATAATCCTGCACAATTAAAGATACTTGCTAATCTGCATTATTCTTTAAATATGAATGGCTACTTGATGCTAGGAAGTTCTGAGAACATAGGGCTGCTAAATAAAAATTTCGCAGAAGTAAGCAACAAATGGAAAATTTACAGAAACATCCACCCTACAAAAGTCGTGAATCTTCATTCAGATCAAACATGGAAGATCAAACACAATCTTGTTAAACCAGCACAGGGAGGACAAACCCGCTATACTTTTGATGATAAAATTGAAAAGCTTTTAAATGCAACATTGACAGAAGAATTTGATGCAGTGTCTATATGTATCGATAAAAATTTTGGAATCATCAATGCCACTGGAAAAATAAAAAAGTTTATAGTCATGCCTGAGGTAGGCTATAGTAACAATCTCCTAAAATTACTTCCAGAACAATTGAGTATTTCCATCAAAGCGGCTGTAAGAAAGTTGACCAAATCAAAGGAAACTGTTGTTACAAAAAACTCAAAGATCACCAAAGATGGCAAGCTCATCCAACTAAAAATTATCACTAAGCCTATTAAAATTCTTATTTCTGAACCAGAATCTTTTCTAATAGTTATCATAGAAAAAGTTCAAAGAGATCTAACTTCCGAGGAGCAAGAAAAAGAATTAACTACCACTAAATCTGAAGTTACTTTAGGATTGATGGAAGAAGTTGGTGAATTGAAAGAAGCTTTGGATGAAACAAAAGAAAGTCTCCAATCTACCATTGAAGAATTAGAAACTTCTAATGAAGAAATGCAATCTACGAATGAAGAGTTGCTCTCTTCGAATGAAGAACTTCAAAGTACAAATGAAGAGTTACAATCGCTCAATGAAGAATTGCATACAGTCAATGCAGAATTGCAAGATAAAAATGTTCAACTGGTTGAGCTAAATTCAGATATCGAAAATCTGATGATCAACATCAATATTGGGACGATCTTTCTCAATAAAGATCTTACGATTCGAAAATTTACTCCTGCCATACGCGAACATTTTCAATTAATAGATAGTGATATTGGAAGGCCTATAGAACACTTTTCTATGAAGATTGGTGGTCATGATATAGTTGACCAATCCAAAAATGTCTTAAAAACTTTAAAGCCATTTAGAACGGAATTTCAAAACGCTAACGGAATTTGGTTCATCATGCAGATATTTCCTTATCGTGCACAAGATGATATCATCAAAGGAGTTGTGGCTAACTTTATAAACATACAAGCATTAAAAGAAGCTTTTCTAGAAAAGGAGAAACTTAATAGTTACATTTCGCATTTAGCACATTCATCTCCAGTAGTTCTTTACGTCTATGATCTTCAACAGCAGAGAAATGTTTTTTCTTCAAAGTCCATTTTTGAAATCGCTGGATACACAGAATCAGAAATAAAAAAACTGGGATCAAGCTTATTTGGTCAAATCATTCATCCGGATGATATGCAAAAAGTATTAGAACATCAAACTAAATTTCAGTATTTAAAAGATGATGAATTTGAGCACGTAGAATATAGAATGATACACAAGCACACAAAAGAACCTATCTGGATATTATCTACAGAAAAAGTAAATGAAAGGGATTCTGATGGCAAGGTGAAAACCATTCTAGGTGTTGCGCAAGATATTTCCGAATCTAAAGTTATGGAAATTCAACTAGCAGAAAGTGAAGAAAGGTCGAGATTAGCGCTCCAAGGGACAAAAGCTGGTTTATGGGAATGGAAAAATATAAATAAAGATGATGCCTGGTGGTCTGATCAATTTTATAATTTAATAGGATATAACCCAAAGTCAAAAAAGGCCTCTTACACATTAATGCTTAAAATGATTCATCCTGATCATTTACAAAATTTCAAGAAGCAGGTCAAAGAGCATCTAAAGCATAAGACCAAATTCGAAGTGGAACTTATGATGAAAACAAAAAGTAATGGATTTAAGTGGTTTAAAATAAACATTCAAGCACAGTGGGACAATAGGAATAAGCCAATAAAAATGGTAGGGACACTTTTGGATATCGATGAACAATATCGCAACAAAGAAATTATTTTCGGAAAGCAAAAGAAATTGGAAGCTATTTATTCTAATGCTCCAGTTGGAATTATTTTGGTATCAATCAAAGGTGAAATTACTGAGGTGTCAGATGGCTTTACGAATATCCTTGGTTATTCCAAAGCAGAAATTATTGGGAAAAGTATTTTCAGTATTGTTCCTCTGGAGGATGTAGAAAAAGGCAAAGGATATTACAAAAAACTAACAACTAAAGAAACAAAGTTTGTTCATTTTAATAACAGATATAATACGAAAGATAAGAATGTCTTGTGGGCACAAACGAGTGTGAAGTATATTAGTAATCCATCTGGAAAGGATTATTTGCTCGGAATTATCAATGACATAACGGACGAGAAAAATACGGAAATTAAGATGCAAAGACTTAATGAGGAACTTGAAAGGTTTGCTTACTTAGCGTCTCATGATCTGAAAGAACCTCTGAGAACAATAACCAGCTTAACGGAAAGATTGGTTGAAAAACATGGAAAGTCTTTGAATAAAAGTGCGATACGATATATCAATTATATTGAAAAGGCCTCTAGCAGCATGGAAACTTTGACTAGCGAACTTTTAACTTATTCGCAGCTTGGACATAAAGTCAAAAAATATGAAAACATCAATCTCAATATAATTTTAAATAAAATTAAGAGAAGTCTTCAAACTAGTATCAAAGAGAACAATGCTGTTTTTGATATAGCCAAATTGCCAAACATTAAGGGTGATAAAATTCAAATAGAATTACTCTTTCAGAATCTAATAAGCAATAGTTTAAAATACAGAAAAAAAGCAGCTCCAAAAATTAAAATCGATTTTAAAGATAAAGGAGACAACTGGGAGTTTTCAGTAAAAGATAATGGCATTGGAATAGACAAAGAATATCATGATAAGATATTTGAAGTGTTTAAAAGACTACACAACTCTGAAAAGTATGCAGGAACTGGAATTGGACTCTCTAACTGCAAGAGAATAGTGAATAATCATAATGGTACCATATATGTAAAGTCTACACCAAGGAGAGGTGCAACGTTTTTTGTCACAATCCCTAAAAAAGGAAGTAAAACTCAATAGTTATGAAAAAAATAGATTGCATTTTATTAGTAGATGATGATTCAACAACCAATTTTTTGAACAGTGAATTAATCTCGGACTTAAATATTTGCAATCAAGTCCACGTTGCTCATAATGGCCAAGAAGCTTTAAATTATATAAAACTAGAAGGAGAATATAAGGGAGTGGATAAAAAATTAAATATTCGGCCTAATCTGATTTTTCTAGATATTAACATGCCCCTCATGGATGGGTTTGAGTTTTTAAAAGAATATAAGCTTTTGCCTAAATCAAAAAGGGCTAATTGTATGATCGTATTTTTGACAACATCTGATGCAGTAAAAGATAAAATTAAATCAGAAGCTAATGAACTCATCTATGAATTTATTGAAAAGCCATTAAGAAAGGATGATCTACTTGCAATAGTAGAAGAGTATTTTAGAAAAAAAATTCAAACTTAGGAAAATTCATTACCAAACCTTTTGTCGACAAAGGCATTCTAAGAAGATTACAGGGAGTAATATTGATGAAAGAATCAAAATAAACCGCTATCACCAGGCTATCGCTAAGTCACGGTCTAGCGCTAGGTCTCAGACCTAGTCCTCAAACCTTTTTGCTTATAACAGCCATTGGCATCAATTTGGACGTGATAGGATTGATAGCTTACAATCTTTTTGACGAATATTTTGTCAGATTGGAGCATATTTCTACAAACTAACTTGGTTTGTTTTATTAAAATGTCATTTATGAAAACATTACTACTCTGCGTTACCTTGTTATTTGCAAGTCAGTTTAGTCATGCGCAAATAGATGAAGAACCATCCCCTCCGCCTGTTCCCAAAAAAGTAATACAACCTTATGAAATTTTTGAATCAGCAGGCTTCAAAGGAGTAAGTGTAAATGGGGAAGTAAAAATTAAACCGATATATAAATCAATCAAATCACTTAGACAAAAAGGCTATGTCAGTGCTAAATCTGAGGAAGGCTGGTTTTTGTTTTCCACAACTGGTAAGATGGTAAGTCCTACTGCCTATTCTGAAATTAAGGATGTATTTAGAATTGCAAGCTATTTTTCGAATGGAAAGAAATGCCCTTCTAGGTATAATGATACACCAAAAACAAGCACTTTGTTTGAAGTGACACAAGACGGCTTAATAGGCGTCATAGATGAAAAAGGTAAACTGTTAATTCCTATAGAATATGATGAGCTCAGTCGGTATACTGCGAAGAAAGATGGTATGTGGGGAGCCATCGATGTAAATAATGACATACTGATCCCGTTTGAATATGAAGACATTGGTGGTTTCAAAATGTCCAATTTGGCTGTAGCCAAAAAAGGAGGTAAACAAGGAGTGATTGATGTAAACGGAAATGCAATTGTTCCAATGAATTATGAAGCGTTAGATTTCTTCGGAAATGATTATTTAAAAATAAAAGAGAACAGCAAGTGGAAGCTGATAACATATGACGGAAAGCAATTTCTACCAGGGGCTTATGACAAGTTGATTCAAAGAACTACAGGACTTTTTCAAGTAGAAGTTAATGGAAAAATTGGGATTTTTGACAAGGAGGGAAAGGAGCTCCTAAGACCTGAGTATGAAAATCTTTCACCTTACATCGATAATCATTTCATTGTTCAAAAAGGCAATCGTGTTGGAGTCTACCATCCAGATAATGGTTGGGTGATTCCATTTTCTTATTCAGAAATTTATCCTTGTGGGATGAGAAATGTTCCTTTATTAATAGCCAAAAAAAATGGAAAGAATGGGGTCATAGATTTAAAGGACAATATCATCCTCCCATTTGAATACGATCATATAGACGAGTTAGAAAATGGTTTTGCTCGTGTACAAAAAAATGGTAAATGGGGATTCGTAGAATTAAATCTTGATGGAAAATCGTTTAAAGTAGCAGTGGACTTTATTTATGATAAATTGGAGTCTTACACTGTTGGACTTATGGAATTTGAAAAGAACAGTGAAAGAGGATATTTGGTATGGGCTCACAGAACAAGAACCATAGAAGTAAGTAAAGTCCTGAAGCCAGATTAATGGCTCTTTTTAATAATTTGATTTCAATTATAGTTTCAATGTTAAACATGATGTCTAGATGTTTTTTAATATTTGTATCATTGCTTATTAGTTGTGCTTTAGAGGCGCAAGATGATGCTTTTTATAACAAAGTAAAAGAGCTTGTAAAGCCCTTTAGCAATACCCAGAAATTGGAGGAAAGGGTATCAGCTATGGAAGTCACAACCCACCATTTGGATACTAAGAAAAAGAATAGGAAATTATTTGAATACGGAGAGGGTAAACTTATGAAGCTTACTGAATTTCAAAATGATGATATAACATCAGAGCGATTTTACGAATACCATGCTGATGGCACTCTAAAAAGTCAGAAAACCATTAATAAGAAGATGAAAGATACGCATATTGAATTTGAATATGCTGATGGCAAAAGGATTAAAGAAACCGATCTATTATATAATAAAACTACAGAAATAAAATACTTAGATGATCATACTGAAATCAAGTGTGTTTCTGATGGGAGTTCCGATACATTAAGATATGATAACAGCCGTAATTTAATTTACAATGCAAAATGTTATTCTTTATCAGAAGGCGATCAACTAGTAGATAGAACTTCTAACTTATATAATGAAAAGAATGAATTGACGCAAATAAAAAGATATAGCGCTACAGTCTCAAAAGATGGTACTGTAAGAATGCCAAACCATTCCACTTTTGAAAATACGTATAATGATAATGGTTGGTTGATACAACAAACTTTTTATACTTTTAGTAATGACAAATATCAATTGATCTCTGACAAAAAAGTGAGTTACGAGATTAGCAAAGATGCTTTAGGGAGGTATGTTGTCATTTCAATTACTGAGGAGCAGCGTAATAAAAGGACACATACTATAAAATATACTTTAGATGACCATTATAATTGGATTGAACTTGTAGAATCTGAAAATGGGAAACTATCTCGGTCAACTAAAAGAAAGATCAATTATGTAAAATAAGAAGGTTAATTCTTTCTTTAATTTTCAACTGTAGTTTATGATTACCAGATCCATATATTTGTATGCTTTTGTTTTACTTTTTGTAAATCCATTGGTGGGGCAAAATACATTTAGCAGTCAAAGACAAAACGATGATCTTCCAAGATTTACCTTTCAATATTCAGATAATTGGGAAGTTGACTATGAAAGTACTTCAACAATTAAATTGAAGATCAAAGATCCGGAAAACTCACAAATTGGACTTACGATTACAGTGAGTGGAAAGATTTATAAGTATGACGAATCAGGTTTTTCAATGGAGATCTTAGCATTGAGATTGTTTTCTCAAAAAGTAACTTTTGATAAGATAAGAATTGATGGTAGAAAAGGTTTTACCACAACAGAGAAAAATGTTTTCAAGAAGGAGGATAGAATTATTAAAGATTATCTTGTAGATTTTCCGCAATATTCCTCTATCAGCGTTCACATTGCAGGCTCAAAGGTATTATTTTCAAAGTATGAAATTGAGATTGAAAATTTGCTCCGCTCTATAAAACTTCAAGAAAGTACAATTCCTAAACCATCAGTTAGAATTGCTTATGATGAGAAGGTCATAGATTATTCTCAATATGTAAAAGACTCTATTTTGAATAATCTCTTTTGGAAGAGAGAAGTTATTATTGGAGATACGCATACCTTAAGTGATTTGACGGACTTTTTTCAGTGGAAAAGAAATGGGAAAGAAGCAATGACTCCATTTAAAGCCAACAACCTACTTTTGTACATCAACTGGAATGAATTTACTGCAATAGACATTTCTTTAGTAGAAGATAAATTGAAAATAGATTTCTTTATTAATGATCAAAATCTTTTAACTTTGAATACAAAGCTGGAGAAGCCCATCTTAATTAGCAAAATTGGACGTTTTGAATTGGATAATTTTTATCTGGATTATAGACCACAAGCTGTAATTTGGGATAATAAACTTCTGTTTGATGAAAATACAAATGAATTCTTAAAGTTGCCTTATATGTTGATTAATGGAGAAGTATTTCCAATCAATTACAAAGAGTTAATTTGGAATTGAGGCGGTCAAAAATTATGGTTTGCTGGACACATGAATCAATTGTCTTGGTTAGAATCTGATATTTTGTACAAAAAAAACACTAAGTCTCTATCTTAGATCCCAATTATTAATTAAAATCCAATGCAGCGTATTACCATATAACGGTTATTCTTATCTTAGAAAGATAATCGTAACCATATGAAAGAATTTATACCATCGCTCTTATTAATTATTATTCTACTATTTGGAAATAATTTCTTGTATGGGCAGATGCCTTATGAGTTGGATTTTACCCTATACAAATCAGGATTTGATTCTCCAATTGATATGGCACATGCAAATGACGACCGACTATTTATAGTTGAAAGATCAGGTAGGATTAAGATTATTGATGCTAATGGAAATACCCTTTCTACACCTTTTTTAGACATTGATGGTCGAGTTCATAATGCAGGAAACCAATCCGAACAAGGTCTATTAGGACTTGCCTTTCATCCAGATTATCAAAGCAACGGATATTTTTATGTGCATTACATTGCAAATAATGATGATTCAGTCATTGCACGATTTTCAGTAAATGGAAATAACCCAAATACAGCAAATCCAAATTCTGAGTTGATGCTTATGATCATAGATCAGCCTTATACCAATCACAATGGTGGCAGCATTAAATTCGGGCCTGATGGATACTTATATATAGGAATGGGCGATGGCGGTTCAGCCAATGATCCTGGAAATCGTGCACAAAATACACAGTCCCTACATGGCAAAATGTTGCGGATCGATGTTGATAATGGAAATCCATATAGTATTCCAAGCACAAATCCTTTTGTAAATAATTCCAATACACTTGATGAGATATGGGCTATCGGATTACGTAATCCTTGGAAATTTTCTTTCGATAGACAAACTGGAGATATGTGGATTGGAGACGTCGGACAAGGGGACTGGGAAGAAATAAATTATCAACCTTATTTCAGCACCGGAGGTGAAAATTACGGTTGGCGTTGCTACGAAGGAAATCATCCTTTCAATACTAATGGTTGCAATGGAACTTATACTCCAGCAGTTGCTGAGTACAATCATCAAGGGTTTACACATTGTTCGATCACCGGAGGTTATGTTTATCGTGGGCCCGTGAGTGGTTTTGCAAATTATGGTGTTTACCTATATGCAGATTATTGCTCTAGACGAGTTCAAGGAACTTGGTATGATGGTAATTTCAATATCAATACTGCTGATTTTGGTTACTTGGCTAGTAACCCTACAAGTTTTGGTGAAGACGCGGAAGGAAATATGTATGTGGCAACTTTAGGGACCGGTCAAATTTTCAAGATTGACATATCATGTGCTCCAAGTCAGTCCTGCCCACTCTCAGTAGTAGTGGTAGAAAAGGAAGATGCTACTTGTTTTGGAGCCTTTGATGGCTATGCTCAAGTTGAAGTCCAAGATGGGAATCCGCCTTATAATTATGAATGGCCAAATGGCGAAAACACACCTGCCTTAGGAAACCTTGGAGCTTTTAATTATGTTGTTACTGTAACAGATGCCAGCAACAATACTGGAACGGCTTCAATAACTATCGAACAACCCAATGAAATAGAAATCGATGTTCTTGAAAGGATTGATATAACCTGTCATACCTTGGGCGGAGTTTATATTTCTGTTGATGGCGATTTTCCTCCTTTTGATATTGATTGGTCCAATGGTGTATCATCCACCGATAACTTAGATTTGACGGAGCCGGGGACCTATTCTGTTACAGTTACGGACAATAATAATTGCACCGAAACATTGAATGTTGAAATTCTAGAAACTTTAGACTCACCAAGCTATGACATGACAAGTTCTAATGACCTTACTTGTGCAAACAGCTGTACAACTTTGTCTGCAAATCTTGATGGAGATAATCAATTTCATTCTTTCGAATGGGATTTTAATGGAATGACTTTGAACGAAGATGGGCCAACAATTACGGTTTGTGAAGTAGGGACTTATACTTTGGTAGTAACATCTTTTAGTACTGGTTGTTCTAGCGCACAAACACTTGAAGTTCTAGAAGACATGTCAGAAGTTGACTTGATTGATCTAACACAGAGTACTGTTCTTACTTGCAACAATCCTCAAGTTACTTTGTCGGTTGTTGGGGACAATCCTAATACCACTTACCAGTGGTCAAACATGAATAATGTTATTAGTACAGAATCTGAATTGGTTGTGACGGTAGCAGGAAATTATACTGTTCAAGCAACAGATCCAAACACAGGTTGCACAACAAGTTTGGACTTTAATGTTGAAATTGATGTAAACGTTCCGAGTGTCGTCGCAATGGCCGAAGGTGTTCTCACTTGCACAAATACTACTGTTGTGATATCAGCTTTTAGCACAACAGAAGTACCACTCAGTTTTCAATGGAGTACTATTAATGGAAACATTATTAGCGGCGCAAACGAAGGAGTAGCGGAAGTTGATCAAGCTGGTGCTTATACGCTGGTTGTTACAAATATTGAGAATGGATGTACTGTCGAAACCACCGTTTTCGTTGATGAGGATACTAGTATTCCACAGGTTTCAATAAATGCAACCACATCAACCTTGACTTGTGATCAAACAGAAATCGTTGCTAATGGGACATCACCTTCGACAGATTTGGTATTTGCCTGGTCAGATATGCAAGGCAATATTATTTCAAATGATATCTCCCTAACAATTACACAACCTGGTACTTATACCCTAACGGTTACTGATGTTAACAATGGATGTGAATCTTCTGATTCTATCACTATTGATCAAGCTGAAACTCCAGATTTAAGTCTTGACGGTTCCAACTTTATGTTGACTTGTTCAAATTCATCCATATCAGTAACGGCGCTTACTTCTTCTACCAGCCAAAACTTACTATTTGAATGGACAGGACCAGGTGGATTCAGTACACAAGGGATGACAACAACAATAACTGAGGAAGGAAATTATACAGTGACGTTGACTGATACAGAGACTGCTTGTAGTTCACAAACAACATTTGAAGTAATAAGTAGTAATGGTGCTCCAGAATTTGAATTGGTTTCTACAGGTGAGCTTAATTGCATTTTTTCAGAAGTTATTATAAGTACTGATCCTGCACCAACATTTACATTAATTTGGACCGGACCTTCAGGGTTTACCTCAAACCAAGGGACGATAACCATTAGTCAAGCAGGAACTTATTGCGCCGAAGGCATCAATGATCTTACAGGCTGTTCTACCATAAAATGTATAGAAGTGATTGAGGATATCTTCCCAATGCTACCAGATGTAAAATTTATAATACCTGGTCCAGTAAATTGTAACGGAGATCTTGTCGCAGTAAATTTTGGTGCTTTGTATGATGAAGCTTTAGAGGGGATACCACATACCTATCAATGGTCTACCACAAATGGAAATATTGTTTCAGGACAAACCAGCTCAGAAATAAATATTGATGAACCGGGAGATTATTGTGTAGTGGTTACCATTCCTGGAAATGGCTGTTCAAGCCAATCTTGCATAACCATAGCAGGAGCAGAGTCACCATCACTAGAATTAATTCCAACAGCTCCATTGTGCTTTGGAGGTGCCTCAAGTGGTATAACGTCAGGTGTGAATGCTGGTATGCCTCCATATAGTTACCTCTGGTCAACAGGAGCTACAACACAAGACCTTTTTGGGGTTACATCAGGAAGTTACTCCCTAACAGTAATAGATGCAAATGCTTGCACTGTAGAACAAAGCGTAACTATAATTGAACCGACTCCAATAACGATAAATTTGGAAACCAATCCTGAAACTTCAGCTGGCGCTGATAATGGGTCTATAGTTGCGACTGTTATGGGCGGGACACCATCTTATTCGTATTTATGGTCTAATGGAGAAACTACAGCGGGTATATTTGGTCTAGCGCCTGGCAACTATGATTTGACGGTTACAGATGCGAATGGGTGTATATTCATTTATCAAGCAACAGTCGCAACCTTTAGTTGTGCATTGGCTTTTGAATTTGTTACAACGGATGCAACATGTTTTGGAGATGCCAATGGTGCAATAGATCTGATCATTGATGTAGGAATGGCACCTTTCGATTTTTCTTGGAGTAATAATGCTACAACGGAAGATATTTCCGGCTTGCCAGCAGGTACATATTCCGTAACTGTAATTGATGCCGACAATTGTGAAATGGTATCAACAACTACTGTTGGGGAGCCATCGAAGTTGACAGCATCCATAGAAGTAGATGGTTTTATAGGTTGCTTAAATGAAATGGTAGGTTTAACATGTATCGTCCAAGGAGGGACCAGTCCGTATACATTTACTTGGAGTAATGGAGCGACATCTCCCACTACAGCAACTAACGGGCCTGGGACATTCACCTGTTTGGTAGAAGATGCCAATGGTTGTAGTCTTGAAGTCTCAGTAACTGTGACCTCAGAGGTGAGCTATCCATTAGGTGTAGAATTTCTTCCTGATACGCTTGTTTGTGATTATGAAGCTGGAGATATTTTTGGAGCGGAATATGACCTTGGAGATGCATTTACTTATCAATGGCTTTCGCCGAATGGCACCATAGAAAACAACATATTATTAGTTTGGGAAGATGATTTCGAATGTGGAGATTATACCTTTTCTATTACTAGTGTAGGGACAGGATGTTCTTCAAAAATCACCTACCATTTTGCATGCCCAAATATATGGTACGAAATAGCAGATGTGCCTGAGCAAGTTGTTTTAGGATGCGGCAATTCATCAGCATTGATAGATCTTGAAATCTTTCCAATAGAGTTCGAAACCTTTGAATGGAAAGATCCCGCAGGAAATGTTATTAGCATAGAACAAGATATTGAAGTGAAGGAATGTGGTATTTATACATTCACTATTTTCAGTATTGATTATCGATGCCCAGCAGTTTTTGAAGTAGAAGTTATTTGCGATTTTGAAGAGCCAGTTGCCGATGCTGGAGATGATCAATTATTAGACTGTAATCAAAGTGGTGTAAAAATTGGAGGGCAAGACTCAACTGAGGGCCCTGAGATTAGCTATAAATGGACCGATTCGGAAGGAAACCTATTTGGGGATGAAGCCATCATTGAAGTGAATGAATGTGGTATTTTTATCTTGACCGTTACTGATTTGAACAATGGATGTACCAGTTCTGATGAAGTTGAAATCAGTTGCGATCAAGAGCTGCCAGTAGCAGACGCAGGTCCTGATAAAACAATTGGTTGTACTATGGAGCCAGTAGAAATAGGTGCTACAAATACGAGCACAGGTAATGATTTCAGTCAATTTTGGACAGACCCAAATGGCCTGTTGATTCCAAACGCAGACTTGATCTACACACCAACAGAATGTGGTGTTTATACGTTGATAGTAGTTTCCATTGCCAATGGTTGTTCTGCGACAGATGAGGTAGAGGTCTTATGTGATGAGGACTTACCTGTGGCGGTAGCAGGAACGGGCAAGATCATTGATTGCGATTCAATTTTCTTAGTAGGAACGGGTTCTTCAGAGGGAGACGCTTTTGAATATGCTTGGACAAATGAAGCTGGTGATATTATCTCTACAGAATTAAATACGAGTATCGTTGCAGATGGAACGGGAACTGGAAGTTATACACTCACCGTAACAAACACATTAAATGGCTGTTCAAATGCAGCTTCAGTATTTGCGCAAGATCCGGTTTTTGAAGTTGAGCTTACTATCATGGTTTTTTGTACTGATGTTAGTTTGCAAGGACCCGACATTTATGATTATACTTGGTCAAATAGTCAAACGACGAGTACTGCTAATTATATTTTTGGATCAAGTTATTCTGTAACAATTGCTGATCCTAGCACAGGTTGTGATTTAGTATTGTCTGGCGATCTTCTAGAAGGATCCATGCCACCAATTGCCATAGCGCAATTAAGCGATCTTATTATGGATTGTAAAAACACATATTTGAGCGGTGTAGGGTCTTCCGATGGAGATGAGTATGAATATGAATGGACAGATGCAAATGGAAATGTAGTTTCAACAGAACTGTCTCCAATTGTAGAAGGGTTTGGTGAGTTTACATTGACCGTTACAGATACATCAACCGGTTGTCAAACTTCAACCTCTGTAATTTCACCCGACATAACAATTTCAAGTACAGCAGTGATAGTGGATGCGGCAGACATAAATATTGGCTCGATAGATATTACGGTATCTGGTGGTACTGCACCTTACACTTTTGAATGGTCAAATGGAGAAATTACAGAAGATATTGATGAATTAGATTCAGGGGAGTACACCGTTACCATTACAGATGCCAATGGGTGTGAACATGTTTCCACTTTTGTTGTTGAATTTCTTAGCGCTATAAGTATTATCAATGAATCAAGTCCAGTTAAAATCTATCCAAACCCAAGTGTTGGTTATATAAATCTGGATTTTGAAATTGAAGGCTTTAATATGGTCATAGTTAATCTCTATGGGAAAGAAGTATATAAAAAGAATAATTTAACCATATCAGAATCGCTTTATTTAGATCTTCATACTGGGGTATATTTTATAAAATTAAAACAAAAAGATCATGGACAATACATAGCCAAACTTATTCTACATAAGAAATAAGCACTTATAAAATAAAATGAAAACCATGAAAAAATTTCTACTTATAATAACTACTCTTATCATTTGGTGCTCCCCATATGCATTGAATGCTTCTTTTGAATTTCCTGATAATAATGAAAACGATGTAGAAGCACCTATTGCGGATTCAGGACTTGATGCGCAAATAAATTGCGATAACCCCGATGTAATGCTTGGTAGTGAAAACACCAGTCAAGGTTCAGATATTGTTTACAGTTGGACCAACGAAGCAGGTGTAGAAGTAGGGACAGAATTGATGTACAATACTACCATCTGTGGGATATATACTTTGACAGTGTTAGACACCAACAATGGCTGTACTGCTTTTGATGAGGTGTTCGTAAATTGCGACCCATCACTTCCTTATCCTGAATTGCCAGTTGCAGTAAGCTTTTTATGTTCAACTTCTACTGAATCAATTAATTTGGAACCTACTTTTATTCCGGGAAGTACGGAGTTTGCAACCTTTCAATGGACAAATGAAGCTGGGGATATCCTTTCGGAAAATCCCAACTTACAAGTGATAGAGTGCGGGGCTTACTTCTTTACGATGACAAGTATTGACGTATCGTGTCCATTGACAATAAGAACGGATGTATTATGTGATATAGAACCTCCAATCTCAATTGCAGCACAAAATTTTGTTGACTGTGAGATGATTGACCTTGATGGCACAGGATCTTCAGAAGGGGACGAATTTGAATATACTTGGAGGAATGAGAATGGTGAAATTGTCTCTACAGAATTAATAACGTCAGTTTCTGAACCCGGACTTTATACTTTAACAGTATTGGATAGTGATAATGGCTGCACAAGTGAAACCTCCATCATGACCATAGATCCACAATTTTCTGCAGAGCTTAATCCGACCTTAACCTGTGAGGATTTTATCTTGAAAGTATTTGTAGAAGGCATTGGTTTTTTTGATTATGAATGGTCAAATGGTGAAGTAGTTAATCCAACAAGTTTTCCATTTGGAGATTCATATGCAGTGACGATTACTTCATTCGCAACAGGATGTGAATTGGTATTGTCAGGTGATGTTCCAGCTGGACCTGAACCAATTACAACTACCTCAAATATTGTAAATGCACCAGATACCAATATAGGGTCTATAGATCAAACAGTATCTGGAGGGACGCCACCCTATACATTTGAATGGTCAAATGGAGAAACCACAGAAGATATCGAGGGACTATTCCCTGGAGATTATACTGTTACAATAACAGATGCCAATGGTTGTACACATGAAGAAAACTTTACGGTTGACTTTTTAAATGCTATCCATTCTCTTGAAGCTAATGATAAGCTCAAAGTTTTTCCGAATCCTAGTTTAGGACAGATAACTATCAAATCTGAAGTGAATGTTGTCTTTACACAGATCTATGATGCATTTGGAAGAAGACTCTATGATTCAAATGAAAATTTTCTCAAAAGAGACATTCAATTAGAAATTGATCTAGGAGTTTATTTTCTCAGTATACAAACCATTGATGGAGATAGCTATGTTGGAAAATTGATAATTGTCGAATAAGTCTCAGGTCGATAATCTGAGGACTAGCAATAAAAAGCAGCTATCTAATCAAAGACAGCTGCTCTCAGTAAATTTTTGAAAAAACCAATGGCTTAAAGCTCTTTAATAAAAAAAGCCACCATCTTTTGAAAGATAGCAGCTTAATTTTAAGTAGACCTACAAGGACTCGAACCTTGAATGCCTGTACCAAAAACAGGTGTGTTACCATTACACCATAGGTCTATTTGGATATAGAACGGGAATTGTACTCGCTCAGTTCCAAAGTGGGTACAAATTTATAATAAAAAACTTAATCTGTAAAGGTCTTAGCCATTTATTTGTATTATTTTTCAAATGTCTTTTTCTAGTTAAAAATCAACTTTTGATGGAGAAACAAGGATAAAAGCCTTAACTTAGAATGATTATTATAAACTAAATCCAAAATTAACTCCCATATGAGAAAAGTTACTCTACTTCTTTGCTTACTTACCTTATCTACGCTAGCTTTTTGTCAGACCTCGTCCTCCAGAATTAAAGCTCAAAAAAGTAGAAGTATCTCAAAAATTGACCTCAAATCTGAGCAATTGACCACAGAAAGCTTCCTTTATGGCTACTATCAGGAGCTAGGGCTTTCTGCTCCCGGTGATCTGCAAGAAAATCAAGTCATAAAAGACTACAACGGCTGGAAAAGAATAAAATACCAACAAAGCCATATGGGTATTCCTGTACAGGGAGCTGCTTATACTTTGCATCAAAAAGACGGCTTAATCCAAAAATCTACGGGAATTCTTCTTCCTAACATTGATATAAATACCAATCCTAACATTTCAGCTACGCAAGCTAAACAAACGGGAATTCAATTTATCGATAAGATCATATATGCTAAAAAAGGAGAGGCTGTCGAAACACATTGGCACACAACAGAACCTTCTTTAGTTATTATGGATACTAATTATCCAAAAGTTTCTGGCAACTATCGTCTGGCATATAAATTTCAAATCTCTGACGAAAGAGATCATAGTCATCCGATCATCGAGATATTTTATGTAGATGCACATTCTGGAACAGTAATACAACATCTTTCAAATCTTGCACACACTTCAGTAGAAGGAATTGCAAATACATCTTTATATGGCGAACAGACCATCATCGCGGATTCTACAGATAGCGGCGTTTACATACTTGTAGATGAAACTAGAGGTGATGGAGTAATAACTCAAAACGGTTCTGGACAAAATTTCACAGATGACGACAACTATTGGGACAATTACAACTCAGGTAGAGAAGAGTTTGGGGGAGATGCACACTATTGTGCAACTTCATATTACGACCTGATGAAAGATCATTTTGATTGGGATGGGATTGACGGCGAAGGGAAAGCAGTGATCTCATGGGTAGCAGGTACTGAAAGAAATTATGTAAATGCCTATTGGAATGGCACAAGAGCATTTTTTGGAGCAGGTGATTGTGATGACTACAATCCATTGACAAGTTTAACAGTAGTAGGTCATGAGTTTGCGCATGGTTTTACACAACATACCTCAGGGCTAATATATAGAAACGAGTCTGGAGCTATGAATGAATCAATTAGTGATTGCATTGGAAAAGCTTTAGAGTATGAATATGATTTTGATAATTTCACCTGGTTAATAGGAGATAAGTTTTTGCTCAGCGATGATGTACAACCATTTAGATCCATGTCAAATCCAAATGATAGAAACGATCCCAAATATTATGGAGGGATAGATTGGTACATAGGTGCTGGAGATGCTGGTGGTGTCCATTCAAACAGTGGCGTATTTAATTATTGGTTTTACTTATTGGTAGAAGGTGTTTCTGGTACCAATGAAGTGGGATATGATTTTGATGTTGCTCAGTTGGGAATGGATAAAGCTTTCCAAATAATATTCAGTATGAATACAGGTTACCTTACAGAAGGGTCAGGTTATTTGCCTTCAATGTTGGCTAGTTTAGAAGTGTGCGAAGATCTGTATGGACCAAATTCAGCAGAAGAAGCAGCTGTGAAAGAAGCATGGAGGGCAGTGGGTATAACAAGTGATGCTGCTGATAGAGATCTACAAATAGAATTATTGGAAGATCGTTACTCTTTATGCCGTTCACAAAATGAACAACCGATTGATATTAATCTGATCAATGTCGGGGCAAAGATTTGGGAGGCTGGAGAGACGCTTGAAGTAGCTTATACCTTAGCCGGTGCAGAAGTAACTTCTGAGATCATAACATTAGATGTAGATTTTTTACCTGGAGATACTATACCATATACCTACATGCATGTAGAACCACTTGAAGATGCTGCAGACGATTATCAATTAATAGTCACTCTCAAGGGTAATGAACTTAATCAATTAAATAATACAGATGAAGGAGAGATTGAAAAAATAGACGCAGATGGCGATGATCTATTATTGACTGATGTAACCATCAGCAAGCAGTTTGTTTGTAACCCAGGTTCTACAACAAGAATGCGAGCGATCTTCAGAAATGTTGGGTGTCAGGTTATTCCTTCTCAAATAATACCTGCAGTGCTTGTCGTAGACGGTACTCCCGTTGAGGTAGAAATTGACCTTCCTTTTGACCTTAGAATAGGTTCGACAGCAGCTGTTATAGATGACATTGTTCTACCGCTTCCTTTAGCAGATGTTGGAACCGTTGAGTTGACACTTAATTTAGAAACGGATTTAGTTAGCGATAATAATTTTTCTGAAGGAACCACATTTGCCGTAGAGCCAATTACCAATGGTTATCACCAAACCTTTGATGATTTTTTCTTTGATACAGATCGCAATTTAATAGTTGATCCAGATAACTTTGCAATTGCAGAATTGATAGAATATGAAGGTGAGGAGATGATCGGTTTTTCTGGAGAAGATCCAAATCCTTTTAGAATAGAAGAATGTATTGATGAGGAAATATTCTTTAGAGAAAATTACCAACTAACAGAAATAGAATTTTGTGTTGATGCCGTAGGTATGATGGAGCCAAAATTATCATTCGACATGATTCAGTTTAGAGCAGACGAAATTCAAGAGACGGCTTTGCCAGCCGAATATGGCGCTATGCTAAAAGTATACTTAGATGATTCGGATTTTCCTGTTATCTTCGGACAAACTGAAGGAGAAAAAGTAAATCATGTTTATGATATCCCACTAGATTATGCTGATCAAGTAAGGATAGAGGTTATTACCCTTACGGGAAATAAAGGGGCGACCATAGCAGATAATTATACGCTATATGATTTTGTTTTGCTTGATAATTTAATGCTTTTTGATGGGGTAGTTTCTACAGAGCATTTACCTGAATCTTCTTATCAGATTTTTCCTAATCCTGGTTCAGATGTATTCACTTTTAAAAGCAGTAACGCAGAACAAACATTTGACTTGCACATCTTTGATAACCTCGGCCGCACCATTGCAGTCGTTAAGGATCAATATGGAAAAGCTGTTTGGCAAACACAAAATAATGCTACAGGGATACATTTTTATACCATCACTGAAAGAGATGGCGGTACGATCTCAGGTAAGTTTGTGATCAACTAAAAATAATTAGTACTTAATAATTTTCTATAATAAAAGCTGACTGTTCTAAAAAGAGCAGTCAGCTTTTTTGTTGTTTGGTTCAAGAAAGGACTTTTGGCGACCCAATTTATAGTTAGCGAGGTCGAATTAAATTTGGCATATGAAACGCGATTTATTCATTTGAATAACGGAAAGTCATAATATTTTTAATTATCAATATGGTTCTTACCACTGATGCAAATGCAGCGTAATAGCAAAAAATTATCTTATTGAAGTAGCATGAGCTAACAAATAAACAAATCGCTATGAGAAAAGCTTTATTTTTCATTTTATTCACCACGCTTCAATTATCTCTTTTTGGCAAAATTTTAAATGAAAATGGTTGTTCTGATGTGGGAATCGTGACCATAATGGAATCAGGCAATCTAGAAGCGGAGATATTTTTAAACCAAAATAACAATTTAGAAGTACAGCCTTCTGGAGGTGTTGCACCTTATTCTTTCCTTTGGTCCACTGGACACACAGGAAGTATTCTTGTAGATCCAATGCATGATGTTTCTTATTCTGTCACAGTTACCGACGCAACTAATTGTGTGGCAATTTCTAGTTTTACACGAACGGGAGTATGTGAAGTGTACTGTGCACTCACTGACACCTTTACAAGTTTATGTTCAGACTGTGGGACCGTAGTTGCTGTTGATGATTGCATCGATGCAAATCAGATTAGTATTTGTGAACTGGATGGATTTGAAACAAACACCTGTGGATTTACTCCAGATGGATTTAATGGTCTAGCAGGATTTTGTGGACCAGGATCTTCTATTGAAAACAACCTATGGATCGCCTTTAAACCAAACACTTCCGGAAGACTCCATTTAAAGATCGAAGTGACAAATTGTTTGTCTCCAAATGCTGCTTGCAATGGAGTGCAAGCAGCATTGATCAGAGGTGGGTGTATCCTAACAGGGGGCGATCAATTTGAAACCCTCGATTGTGTTAGTTGTGTTGATCAAACATTTGATCTGATCACTGTAAATGCAATAGCAGGAACAAATCACTTTTTAATGCTTGATGGTTGTTGTAGCGATGCATGTGAAATTGGTATAGAAATAGTTGATGCAGGAGAAATAGCAAGTGGGTGGTCAACGGAATCCCTCAATGGTACCTTGTGTCCAAACATTTTGGATCCTTCTTGCAACACAATAGTAAGACCAGCTTCTATAACAATAAATAATTTTGATCCTGACATCAATGATGAGGAACTAACGTTCAAGTGGTATGATTCTGATGGGAGCTTATTGCAATCTGAATCATTGATTGTTGGTGTGAATGACCCATTACAAAGTACCTTGGAGGGAGTTTGTGAACCAGGTATCTATGAATTAGAAATTTCGAACACTTCAAATTGCTGTGCTACTAAAGAGACAGTAGAATATGTTTTGCAAGAACCAAGCTCAGCTTCCATTGAAGCTACCCATGTTAACTTTGGATGTGATATTTCAGAAATAATTTTGACTGGTTCTTTTAATGATATTAAGACAATTCCATCTTTCCAAGTATGGTCAAAAGTAGATAACAGCACGACGCCTCTAAGTTTAGTTTCTATTCCTGATTCCTATGGGAGTCAAACTACAAACTTAAATATTGTAAAGGACGATCCAAACACTGGCACCGGAACTTATCTGTTTCAAATTATGAATGCTAATTCCTCCTGCTTGTCAGAAGCATTAATCACCATTGATGAAGGACAGAATGGAGTAGCTCCGGAGGTAATTATCGAAACACCTGAAATTCTTGCTTGCGATAATGTTGATGGTATTCAATTAGATGCTTCTGCTTCTATCTTGAATGGAAACAACATCACCATCCTTTGGACAACCAATAATGGAAGTGTGATCTCAAATACAAATACATTAATGCCAACTGTTTTTGCTACTGGCGAATATACTTTGACCATTATAAACGAAGATACATCCTGCAGTAGTAAGGCGACTGTCAACATCATCAATAATGAAAATGAAATTATCTATGAGATAATGCCAGATCCTTCTGAAGTATTTGTTCTCGATTGTTTTAACCCAGTCATCTTTGGACTTCAAGTTATTCATGATGCTTCAAAAAATTATGAAATAACCTGGTTCAATCAAAATGGGATGGTCATAGCAACCGGAAGTGTTTTTTCAGGTGGATCAATGCTGCCCGCAAGCGTTTCTATTCAAGACTTAGATACGAATTGTGCCGTTTCAGAAAATTTCACCTTCGTATCGGATTTTGATCCACCGGCAATTAGTTTTCCAACTGACAACCTAATTTTAGATTGTTTAACTCACGTTGTGACCTTGCCAACTGATAGTGTGCATACTACTGAGTGGTATTTTATGGGGCTGTTAGTGGAAGATCTTGGGGTGTCCGAACCAGGTTTTTATTTTGCTGAAGTTACCGACGAGAGCAACGGCTGTGTTTCTATTGTTCAAATCGCGGTTGTAATCGAAGAGCCATCTTTTAATGTTTCTATAGATATTATTCAACCTAATTGCTCTGATTCTGAAAACGGTTCGATTCAAATAGTCGTCTTTGGAGGATCAGGACCTTTCGTTTATACATGGTCAGACCCTATTGCAGATTCAACAAGCTTTTCAGTGAGTATGTTGTCAGAAGGAAGTTATACGGTTACAGTTTCGGATTCTACTGGTTGTGAATCAACAACTACCATTAATTTAGTTTCACCACCTCAGATTATTTATCCTGTGATAGAAAATGCAGATGGAGATTTAGAAGTAGGTGTTCCTCAAACAAATGGTCCTTATACTTTTTTATGGAGCAATGGAGATACAACTTCCATTTTAGAAGATCCGATTCCAAATCAACTTTACCAAGTCACAGTCACCGACAGCAATAGATGTACTTCATTTGGAGAAGGCCGACTAATCACTTCCTCCGAAAACTTAATAGACCTAGGTTCAGATATTTCCGTTTATCCAAATCCTACTTCAGAGATAGTAAACATAGATTACAAAGGGCATCAGATTAGAACGACGGAACTTTCCATTTATACAGTCTTTGGACAAAAGATAAATTCATTGAAAAAGAATGATCAACTTACAAGTTTAAGCTTAAAGGGATTGCCCGATGGTATTTACTTTTTAGAAATAAAAACTGATATAGGAAGGGTAGTGAAGCGGGTTATTAAAAATTAGTAGAAATGAGCCTGTTATCAGTAGTACGATTCAAAATTTTATTTTGACAAATCTGTACACCTAATTTATACCATTTATATAAGATTAGGACTGCTTTTTATACTTGTACAGATTTCTCCAATCGGTTTTGCCTTTCGGCAACCTCAGTCCCTGGCCGGACAGGCGAAATTAAATCCTTTTTAAATTGATTGATTCCTCCATTCCACTGTCGTTCCAGTCGGAATGACAATCTTTTAACAAGAAATCTTAGGCACTCAATGTAGATGTTTGTACACGGTAGCTTTCAAGAGAAACGCCTCTCTCGCTGAAGCTTTAGCGAAAGAGAGGGAATGAGTTAAAGTTAAAGATCCAAAATAAAATTTTGAGTTTAAGTGCTTTAAATGCAGGCTCATTTCATAAAAAGTTATACTAACAACATCCTCCACCAGGAGCACAACTGTTATTTTGAACGACCAATTCTGAAAGGTTCACTTTTTTCTTTTCTTGTGGAATGCCGCATTTGTCTGAAGCCAAGCAATCAGTCATCTTTGTACCAAGTACGAAAGATTTTCCATTGTAAGTCAAAGCATACTTTCCAATAGTGTCCGCTTGATACTCCACTTCAATTTCGTGATTGCCTAAGCCAAGTTTTTGTTCTGCCAATTCTACGATATGGAGCATTTTGCTAGGCACTAATTGATGATCGGTGTCATCAGAATACCACAGCTGAAAGTTTACTACTTTTTCTTCTCTGATGGTTCCACCACAATCAATGAAGTTTTTAGTGATGCTACCTACTTCAGTTACATGGTAATGGCCAGGTACTTTTTCGCCGTTTGGCAATTCAAAACTCAGTTGATCTGCCGCTTTTATAATTTCTTTAAATTCATTTAATGTCATGATAAATATTTCTTTTGAAAGGAATATGATAAATGTGTTACTACAATATTACTCGTATTAGAGGAATACTTCAAGGAAATGGTTTCCTTTTAACAAGTTATTACCAAGTTTGATATCTTTTTAAGATAACATATTTAATAGTAACTACGTGGTATTATTCCAGTGAATTTATTTTTGAAGCAATTAAAATCGATGGTTTTTCTTAACTGCTTTTTTACAGTATTTAGATAAATCTTTTAATGCACTGTTATTTATATGATAACAGATAGTATTTCCAATGGTTTTACCATGCATTAATCCTGCAGAAGTTAAGACTGAGATATGTTGTGAAATAGTTGGTTGAGAAAGGGGAATTTCTTTTTCAAAATCTCTAGAAATACAAGTTTTTTTAATCAGTAGGTAATTCACTATTGCAACTCTTGCAGGATGAGCAATAGCTTTTGCTAAGATTGCAATTTGATTGAGGTCGTCCGAAAATTCATCGGCTTTAGATGCACCCATAGTTATTAAAGTTTTAGTTTTTAAAAATAGCTTTATTGTAATATTGCAATATTACTTTTTTCAATCAAAAGATTTTAAAAAGAATTAGTAATTAACAAATTGTTCACAAGATTTATAGAGTAGATATTGGGTGGGATCTAAGGTTGAAACGGATGTTCATCGTAATATTGCAATATTACATTTGAGATCGCAAATACTACCTATTCATTGACTCTTTACACAATAATCTAATTGAAATTGAAAGGTAAAAATGAATGTCTATTGTAATATTGCAATATTACTTTTAACCCACAATAATTAGCACCCACCGAATCTAATAATACAGTTTCATATTATTCCCAACAATAATTTTTTTACCTCAAGATCTATTCGGTAAGCTTATACAGATCTCTTAAATTTCTTCCCAAGCCATTATAATCCAAACCATACCCGACCACAAAATCTGGCGGTATTTCAAAGGCTATATAATCTATTTGGATATCATAAAGACAAGCTTCCGGTTTGAAAAGAAAACTTGCGATCTTTATGGATTTAGGCTGGAGTGGTTTTAAATACTCTAAGAGATGAATCATCGTGTGACCCTTGTCTACTATATCTTCAACAATAATGATATTTCGATCTTTTATATTTTGCGAAAAAGTAAAATCTTGCTTGACTTCTTCTGTACTGTTGGTCCCCTCATAAGAGTGGACTTTTAAAAAAGCAATTTCACACTCGATACTGGAAGCCCTTACCAGATCTGCGCAAAAAACAAACCCTCCATTTAATACAGCTATAAATATTGGCTTGGCCTCCTCGTTTTCTAATGCCACTTCCTTTCCAAGAACTTTGATTCGCTCTTGGATCTTTTCTTCAGAAATATATTTCTTAAACTTGAGATCTTGGATTTGCATTTTACTATCCTTTAGGTCAACTGCCTTTTTCATTTCTTATCCTAAATATTAAAACGTCTTATATTTAAATGTAGACAAATATTGACCTTATAAACCATATTTGTCTATTAAGTAAACTAAGCTTGTGATTGCAGCGGCTCCTAACTCCAACTCTCTTTGATTGACCGCATCAATGGTGTCTACACCAGTGTGATGATAATCAAAATACCTTTGGGAATCAGGTCTAAAACCAAAGAGCATTCCTTTTTGACCTTTTAATGGAGAAATATCTGCCCCAGAACCACCTTTGCTAAATGATAATCCGAAAGGTTCTAGGAGAGGCAACCATTTAGTTACATTTTTATATCGCTTCGTAAAGATATCTGCGTGTCCATCTGCAGAAAATCCTCTTGGTGTAAAACCTCCAGCATCAGATTCAATTGCAGCCAAGTGGTATTCTTTGTTTTTGTTTGATTTTTCGGCGTAAGCCTTACCTCCACCTAGTCCATTTTCTTCATTCATAAAGAGTACACACCTCAAAGTTCTTTTTGGGCGATAGTTTAATTTGGTGAGTATATTTAATACCTCCATGGCATGGACACAGCCAGCACCATCATCATGTGCTCCGCCACCTACATCCCAGCTATCTAGGTGTCCTCCAACTAAAATTATCTCTTCAGGAAATTCAGATCCAATGATCTCACCGATCACATTGTGACTTGGCTTATCTTCATAAGTTTTACAATCCGTTTTTATATATACTTCAACTGCTCCTTCCTTTAGGGAACTTGATAGCATCTCAGCATTCATAGTACTTATTGCAACTGCAGGTATTTTTACACTCCCTTCTTCATAAACCGTTACGCCTGTATGTGGTATGTCATCAATTTTAGTAGTCATAGATCTGACGAGTGCACCAACAGCACCATATTTAGACGCCTTTGTTGGACCATAAACTCTTTGGTCAACTGCTCCTCCATAGGCATTGAAGGTTCTAATTTGTGTCGGATCCATTGGGCGATTAAAAAATACCACTTTACCCTTTAATCCTGCTTCTCCCAATTTTTCGAGGTCATCTAAAGACCTAACCTCCACCACTTCTCCAGAAATACCTGCAGAAGTGGTTGCTATTGAATTACCTAGCGCCAAAACATTTAAATTAGTCCGAATTCCAGTCCTTTTGTTAGTCATATAAACCACCTCAGGCTTGCCACGTTCCCAATGGGGAACCATACAATCCTGGAGATGTACCCGACTTAACCCTAAAGTATCCAGCATCTGCTTTGTATAATCCACAGCTTTTGCTGCGGCTTCGGACCCACTAAGTCTACCTCCTATGTTTGTACTCAAATGGTCTAGCCAGTCATAGCAACTGGAAGATGTTAAAACCTGGTCATAAATGGCTTTAATGAAGAAGGCATCCGCTGTTTCTTCTGCCTCTTGGCTGTAAAGAGAGATAGAAAAACTAAGAATAATTAAAATAATTGGGAAGCGTAAAAATGAAATAGGCATAGCGTTCAAAAATTAGAAACTTGAAGATATTAATAAGTAATTGTTAATGACACCTGAAGGGAATTTTTTTGAGGAACTAGTGCTGAATGGCCGTTAATATTAGTTATTTTATGGATATTGCAGCTTTAAATACTTTTTTTATTACAATTTAACGTTTTCATTTTGTACCCCTAGTCGTTATATCGGCGTCTAATAAGGCAATAGTGGAAACCCAAAATATACAAGTCGGTTCTTTGAGTAAACGAGCATTAAAGAATATTCCAGATGAAGAGATCATATCCTTGTACCTAAATACAAGGGAATCATCTTACTTTTCTATACTCTATAAGAGATATGGAGGTAAGGTGTTTAGTAAGTGTATCTCTTTGTTAAAGGACGAAGAATTGGCAAACGATGCGACTCAAGATGTATTCATGAAAATATACTTGAATCTTGCAAAGTTTAGTGGAAAATCTAAGTTTTCAACCTGGGTATATTCGATTACTTACAATTATTGTATTGACTTTATCAGAAGAAGAAAAAAGGATAGAAATTTATTTTCAGATGATGAAGTCGAAAACGTAGGAGAAGTAATAGATGATGTTCCAGAGAAAGAACTTCTAGAAATGGAAGTGAGTAGGTTAAAAGTTGTGCTAGAGAAGATCCCAATAGGTGATAAAACAGTCTTATTGATGAAGTATCAAGATGAAATGTCAATTAAAGAAATTGCAGAGATTCTTGAAAAATCTGAAAGTGCTATCAAAATGAAAATCAAAAGAGCAAAGCACAAAGCTCAGAAAACTTACAAAGACATATTTAAAGACCTATAAACGCAAATTATAATGAGTGAAGAAAGAAATAGTTTTAAAAGGTTAGACGATGACTCTAAGTTGCCGCCAAATGGGGAGAAAGAATTAAATGGATCGATCTCATTAATCAATTCTGTTTCTAGAGTAATTGAATTATATTTGCCCGGATTCTTCCAGCTCTTGATTTCAATGTCTGGAGGAGGTTCAGAAAAAAAATTAAATTCACCACACAATAGTGATGGTGGAGAAATTAAAAGAGATAATGAAAATTCTCCTTCTGAACCGCCGATATAAATACCATAATCCACCAACATATCATATAAAGCTTTATTAATTTTTAAACCCACTAAACGAAAAATCAATGGGTGAATTGACTTCAGGAGTAATGACTGGTCTATTTAATGACCTCGTTGATACTCTACCAAAGTTATTGAAAGCGTTGGTCGTTTTTATAATCGGATATCTTATTATCAAAATGATAGCATGGGGTATCAAGACTGTTTTAAAGAAATCAGGCATAGATAAATTGAAAGATAAACTTGAAGAAATTGAATTTGTTAGTAAATCTAACATTCAATTTGTTCCAAGTACTATAATCTCAAAAATAGTGTATTATCTCGGATTGTTGGGAGTCATCCTAATTTCTGCAGATATATTGGCTATTCAAGAAATTACAGAACTACTTCAAGATATCATTAGGTTAATTCCTAATTTAATTGTTGCTGTAATAATATTGATAATAGGCCTATTAATAGGGGAAAGCATAAGAAAAGTTGTTTTGTCTACCTGTCAATCTCTAGGGATACCGGCAGCGAAAATCATAGCTTCATTCGTTTTCTTTTTTGTAGTAATAAATGCATTGATGATCGCCTTAAAGAAGGCGACCATACCAACTCAGTTTTTAACAGACAATTTGACAATAATCTTTGCTGGAATCATCGGAGCATTCGCAGTAGGTTACGGGATCGCTTCAAAAAGCATCATGTCAAATTTTCTTTCTTCTTATTATTCTAAGGGAAAAATAAATCTGGGGGATAAAATAAGTATAGAAAATATTACAGGAGAAGTTATTGCAATGGATAGCACTACCATAACCATTGCATCCGATTCTGGACGCACCATAATCCCACTAAGTAAATTTACCGAAGAGAACATAACAATCCACGACAAGTAATTGACACGGACTTTATAATATTTAAATATAAATACAATTAACTATTACGAACTAAAAAAATTAAACATGAGTAGAAATTTATTTTTATTGTCTTTTATTTTTGCACTTTTATCTTTTGGCTTAAATGCCCAAACGATAGATGAATTAAAGACTCAGAAAACAAGCAAGCAAGAGCAAATTGATGCTTTAGTTACAGAAATTGAGGCGATCAACAAAAAAATCATTGAGTTTCCAGGATGGAAAATAGGTGGCGCAGGGGTTATTGGTCTAAACTTATTAAGTAACAATGACTGGTATGCTTTGACAAATTCAAATTCATCTAACAGTACCTTAGGAATAGGTTTTGGAGCCTTCGCTAGATTGGACGAAGAAAAGTATTTCTGGAATAATCTATTGAATATCAACTTAACTAGAGTTGCAGCATTCACAGATAAGGATATTGAAGCTACTAAGACTATCGCATTAACTAACGGATTAGATTTATCATCTTTATTTGGTTACAAGATTGCTCCGAAGTGGGCTATATCTGCAGAATTAAAGTGGACTTCTACTTTATTGGAATTTGATGCAGGAGATGTAAATGACGCATTGGATGATAAGTTCAACTTTGCTTTGAACTCTCCAGGTCAGATTACAGCTAGTGCTGGTCTTACTTGGTTGCCAATTGAAAACTTAGTAGTTATTATTCACCCATTAGGATACCAATTGAACCTTCCTGGTGATTTGACTTCTACTGCTGGTGCAAAGATAGGTGCAACTTATGCAGCTACTATCATCAGAGGTATTTCTTGGACATCTAACTTGAGTGCATTCATCCCTTACGGTGGAGCAGGCATTAACGATATTCCTTTTAAGAACGCTGCAGGAGACGATGCTACTTTTGGTGTTGATTACTCTACTGGTGACTTAGTCACATGGGATTGGTTAAATGGTTTCTCATTTAGCGTTTGGAAAGGTATTGGTGTTTCTCTTCAAGTTGGTTTGAGAGGTAACAAATCAGTAGCTGACATTGGAAGACTTAATGCTAATGCATTAACTGCTTCTCCAAATCCAGCTGGATTGAATCTAGCAGGTGCTGATAGTCCATTACAATCATACTATACTTTAGGTTTAGGTTACACTTTCTAATTAGAAAGCTAAATCAAATATATTCTTAGGTATTAAAAAGGCGGTTCATTAACATGAGCCGCCTTTTTACGTTTACTTAATATACTATTTCTAAAATGTTTAAGATTCTTAATTCTTTACTTTTTATTTGTTTCTGGTCTACCCAGTCCTTTGCGCAAGTATTGGAGGTCGCTCAAATAAATATTTCAGGAAATAAGAAAACAAAAAATAAGATCATACTAAGGGAGTTAACTTTTAAATCTGGTGATACTTTTAGCTTTAAGGATTTTGAAGAAGAACTTAGACGAAGTCAAGAGAACATTCTAAATACAAGTCTATTTGTAAAAGCAGATATTCAAACGATTAAAGTTTCAACAAACCTTGTTGAAGTTAACATTGTTCTTGTAGAAACTTGGTTCCTCTACCCATACCCGATATTCGAATTGGCAGACAGAAATTTTAATGTCTGGTGGCAAGAACAAAATCGCTCATTGAAAAGAGTAAATTTTGGTATTCGATTGAACTATATAAATCCGACTGGCAATAGAGATAAACTGAAGCTGACCTTGCAAGACGGTTACACAAAAAAATATGAATTAGAATATTTTATTCCTGGAATAAATAAATCTCAAACTCTAGGAATATTTACAAATGTATTTTATGCCAGAGGCAAAGAAATAGCTTATATCACTGATGAGAATAAATTACTCTTTGAAAACTTTAATGATGAATTCTTGATCAGAAGATTTAGAGTCTCTGCAGGAGTTTCATTTCGTCCTGCATTTTATGCTTACCATACTGGGAAGATCATTTTTAATGATAATTCTGTAGGGGACAGGATCGCCTTCAATTTGAATCCCGAGTATTTTTTAAATGATAAATCAACTCAAAAACATTTTACGTTACAGTATGAAGGTACGCTCGATAAAAGAGATATAAAACCTTACCCTTTAAAAGGGTACCTATTAAATGGAAGACTGCAAAAAGATGGCTTTGGTGTTTTTGATGATGTTAATGCCTTTTTTATCAAAGGTGTTTATGCACAATACCTGAGTTTTACAAGACGTATTTCTTTTGAAGGTATAATTCGAGCCAAGTATAGTTTCTTACGAGGTAAGCAGCCTTACACCCATGTATCCAATGTTGGCTATGGTGAAGAGGTTATGAATGGGTATGAACTTTACGTCATTGATGGATTAGATTTTGGGATGATCCAAAGTACCTTTAGATATTCCTTTTTGGAAAAAGAATTTAAATGGGGTAAGATCATGCCCATAAAGAGGTTTAGGGCTATGCCCACCAAATGCTATTTTACAATCAATAATGACATAGGTTATGTCAATGCTCCTTTTTATGATCACTATGGAAATCTAAACAATAAAGTCCTTTGGGGAGGTGGTTTTGGACTAAATCTTGTCTTTTATTACGATAAGATGCTCAAGATTGAATATAGTTGGAACCAACTAGGAGAAAAAGGCGTATTTTTAGACTTTAGTCTTACACTTTAAAATAGATCTAAGTGCAGGTTGTTGTTTTTGGTAAATATATGAAAGAAAAAAACATTCCTTATATTCAGGAATTGTTGGATGTGCTTCATGCCAAGCACATTAACGTATATATCTATGCTCCGTATTTCAAACAATTTAAAGATCAGATCAAATTCCAAAAAGATGTTGGTGTGTTTGAAGGCTATTTAGACCTCAAAGTCAAAAAAATTGATTTTTTAATATGCTTGGGAGGGGATGGGACTATTCTAGAAGCAGTAACTGTCATTATGGATCAGCATGTTCCAATTCTTGGGATCAATCTCGGCAGATTGGGCTTTTTGGCTAGTATCGATAAAGGAACGATTGAAACTGCTATCAACCAACTGTGTGAAGATCGATTTAGCTTGGAAGAAAGAACAATGCTCTTCTTAGAATCAGATAAAAATCTTTTTGGAGATGTAAAAATTGCACTAAATGACTTTACAATTCTAAAAAGAGATACTTCTTCCATGATTTCTATCAGCGCTTATATCAATGGCGCATACCTAGCTACGTATTGGGCAGACGGTATTATCTTATCGACTCCTACAGGTTCTACAGGTTATAACCTGAGTTGCGGAGGACCGATCATTTTTCCCGATTCAGGAAATTTCGTTTTAACACCCGTAGCACCTCACAATCTAAACATAAGGCCGATTGTAATATCCGATGAATCTATTGTTTCTTTTGAAGTAGAAGGGCGGGCTGAAAATTTCCTTTGCACATTGGACTCAAGGTTTGAGACTATTTCTTCAGTGGATGAACTTGCCATTCGAAAAAATGATTATAACATTAAGTTGGTGCAATTGCCAAATAAAAGCTTTTTAAGTACCATGCGAGAAAAACTTGCCTGGGGACAGGACTCAAGAAACTAAGTCATGTTAGCAAATATTAATATAGAGGACAAAAACTATCAAATAGATCTTAACCAAGGGATCGATCTATCTTTTCCTTTGAATCACGGAGAAGATAACCCAAAGTGCTTTTATGCCCCCGATCCTAATTTCGAACCAGTACGAACAGATACTTTTGTAGGATCTACTCAAGAAGGGAGTCCTGTTAATTTCTTTAATGTCTTTTTTAACCCTCATGGCAATGGGACCCATACAGAATGCGTAGGACATATTGCTAAGGAAAAGTATTTGATAAATGAATGTCTGAAAGATTTCTTTCTTTTAGCAAAATTAATAGACATAAAAGTCGAAAAACTTGAGAATGGTGATTTCCGAATTTCTGAGGCAATGCTCAGGAAAAAGGTCAAGCCAAATGAAAATAGAGCTTTGATCATTGTCTCAGATATATATGCTCATTTTGAGGGAAGGGATTTCTCTGGTTTGAATCCACCGTACTTTGAACCTAAAGCCATAGCTTACCTCAGAGATTGTGGCATAGAGCATCTTTTGACCGATTTTCCATCAGTAGATAGGGAGTTAGATGATGGCAAACTAGAGGCTCATAAATTATTTTGGGATTATCCTGAAAATATTCGTAAAAATTGTACCATAACAGAGTTAATTTTCGTCAAAAAAGGAATCAAAGAAGGAATTTATTTGTTAAATATGCAGGTAACAAACTTATCTTTGGATGCTGCTCCAAGCAGACCAATTATATACAAATTAAATCCTATATAAAATGGCTCAATTATCATCTCAATATCTCTCAGAGATCTATCAAGAATTCAAAAGCTTGAGAGGTTCTGAATTGGCTGAGATCATAAGATTTTATGAAGAGAACAAACAAGAGATCTATTCGCTGGACTTAAATGAATTTTTTGAATTACAAGTATCTTACCTAACAGCTCTTTTTGACTTTAATGAATTTGATCGTTTTTTAGCGCTAGTCGATGAAGCAATCGAGACCTCCATCATGCATAACATCGTATATGTTGATCATGAAAATATCTTCAACAAGCTACTTTATATGAAAGGAGAAGCTTGTCATTTTAATATGAGATTTAAGGATTCTATCTATATTTTCGAAGAATTAATCAAAATTGATCCATATAAGGACAAGTATTTTCAAGCGCTTGCCAAGACAAAGAGCAAGGTAATACCGCAGTACCTAAAAAATTCTAGAGCCATAAGTATCTTAGTTTTTATATTAGCGGGAGTAGTGATTGGATTTGAAGTCTTAGTGATCAGAAACTTCTTTCTTGATAAAATTTTTGTAGTTGAATTGACAAGAAATATCTTATTTTCCACTGGTTGGGTGATTCTGATCGTAGGCGAATTAATTCACTATTGGAAAGTTGAAAATTATATCAAGCAAAAAAAACAAAATTTTAGAAAGACCAAATCACTTCAATAAAAGTACAGAACCTTTTTCTTGTACCTCATCTCCATTATTCATTTTCAAACTTATTAGAAAGGCATAAACTCCTTGGGGCATTGGGCTTCCGTCTTTGTGCCCATCCCATCCTAAGTCAGGATCAGCAGAACTAAAGATCAATTCTCCCCACCTCGACCAAATGCTTAATTGATAACTCTGTAACGAAGGTCTGTTAAACACCAATGGCTTGAAAATGGTGTTTTTCCCGAAAGGGGCAAAAGCATTTGGCGTTACAACAAAGGCAGCTCTCTCTATACAACATCTATTTGATTGAATAAAAGCATCTATGAGGGGACCTTCAAGTAGTTCTAAGGTGGCTTCTGCAACTACATAGTAGCAGAAGATATCATTGCCTTCCGTACTTTCATAATCATCAATATACGTTGTGGAGCCATCTGTTATTTCTACTATTAATTCTTCAGAATTTGCACCGACACGAAATAAACTGTAAGAATTCAAAGATGCTCTTTCCATTTCGAAAGCAGACCAGCTAATTTCATTTATAGAATTGTCTATTTGTCTACAAGTTAGTACGATATTTTTTGCTGAGTTAGAGTTTACAATATCTCCGCAATCATCGGTTGTTGAAATTTGATAGTTGAAAATATCTTCCGCCCCAATTATATCCATATCTATATATGTCTCAGTATCTGGTAGTGGCGATGTGATGGGATTTTGAGTGAAGAAATTAGAGTTGCCTGCTGCATCAGTTTGAACAATGTCGTATTGAGCCAATTCGGCACCTGGATTCCATAACCAACTAATTTCAACCTCGCCATCAATATTTGTCCTGATAGAAACAACTGATAGTTCCTTAATGGGTTGACTTATGCTGGCAATTAAAGAAACGCCATTAGACCTTGCAACAACAGCTGAGTTGTTTTGCGCTATTGCTTGAACAAAAATTTCATAATTAGCATCATCAATTATCTGATCAATAATAAATGAATCTGCGGATCCACCTATGCTTGCGATCGGTGCAGGCGCTGTGCCATTTATTGAAACCCAAATCTCTTGCATCCTAACACCATCGGACCAAGAGTTGTAAGGCTGCCAATTTAAAGATATTTGTCTATCGCAAGGAGTCAAATTAAAATCGAGCAAGACGGTAGAATGAGAATCGCCAAAAATACTTGTGTTGTCACAGGGGTCTACAGCAACTACAAAATAAGATTCAATCTGACTACTTTCATTTCCAGTGAGGTCAATGTATTGCGTATTACCAAAAACGGTATCTATGGGAAAGGTACCATTATCTTCTACTCGATAGATGATATAAGAAGTGACTTCTGGCGAAGGACTAGGGTCCCATTCTATTATTACACCGCCACCTTCAACACTTGCTCGCTTGATGGGACCAATTTCTGGTGGCCGAGTATTTAAAGTATCTGAAGTAAGTTGCACTTCTCCAGGGCAATCGTAGTTGCTAACTAGGTAATAATAAAATAAAGTCCCGGCGGGGTTAGGGTGCTCATAGGATGTGGCTGTAAAAAAAGCAGTATTGTCTAATACGGTATAAGGGCCTGCTTCAATGGTTGAAAAGTAAATGGTGTAACTCTGAAATGGACCACAATCATTTACAGGAGGTTCCCAAAAAAGACTATCATTTCTCACACAGAGAAAATTAGGTGGATTTATTTGAGAATTTATCTCGGTGACCACAAACAAGGAAATAATAAAAAAGAAAAAGTATGCTCTTATATCCATTAATTAATTTATCTACTTTAAAGAACGACTAAACTTTTTTTCAAATTCTGACATGGAATATCTTTTTGCCAATTTATATTCTAGTTCCACTCCTTCGGCCAATACCTTTTTATAATAAACAAGACCTATACCGCTTGCATAGAACTCTATACCTGGATAGATCGGTTCGAGGTAACCATCATCTTCAACAAAATGCTCAATGTGTTCTTCAAGTTTAAAAATACTGCATTTTCTAGAAACCCCTTCAAAATCAAAAGTTCCAAAATTAAGAAACGTTCTAGATCTATTTAGGGTTATGGAAGTACCCTCTTCTTGAGGAATATCCCACTTTAAAGACATTTTGTAGGACTTTAAAGAGTCTAATTTATAAGAAGGGAATACTTCATTTGACAACACCGACACCTTTAATGGCGTTTTTTTATCTTCTTCGGCATCTTCGTAAAGAATGAAGTCTTCTAACAATACAGATTCAGAACCAACTCTTTCTCTGACAAATTGCTGGACTTCAAATTGGGAGTTATAATTATTACCGATTAAATAAGGTACACCTTCGACCTCTTGAACCAAGTAATACCAATAATTGACCGGCAATGAGTCATTTATTGCTGGTTGGTATTCATAGATTAATCCTTCTTTAAGCTCTTCTATAGGATAGTAGAAAGTCAAAAAACCACTATCTTTTTGATCTTCTTGACAGGAGTTTAGGAAGAAAAACAGGGCTATTGCCGATATTAGGTATGATCTGGTCTGTTTGAGCATGTATTAGCTTTTCTTTAACAAAGATAAACTTGAATTATAACGCATCTATTAATATATTCAGTCTCTTTAATGCATATCTTAAAGTGCATTAATGTTGAGCAATTATATATATCGTAACATTAAGCAAGTTAGACTGTTAAATCAGTAAAATAGTTAATCATTTTAGCAGTTTCAAGCGTTTAGAATTTACAAAGTAGAAGAAATAAATTAACAATAGAATGGCAAAAGTAAAGGATAACTACCAACTTTTAATTGAAAAGCTAGACCAGTTTATTCGAAAGTACTATATCAATCAGTTGATTAGGGGCTTTTTATATTCCGTTGGCTTTATTTTGCTTTTATTTTTGCTCTTCAATGTCTTGGAATATTACTACTATTTCAGTTCGGATATAAGGAAAGGTCTTTTTTACTCTTTTATCGGACTAAGTTCTATAGCGATCCTTTTTTGGATACTATTGCCTCTAAGTAGATATTTTAGACTAGGTTCTGTTATTAGCCATGAAAAAGCGGCCAACATCATTGGAGATCATTTTGGTGATGTGAAAGATAAATTGCTCAATATTCTTCAACTTAAGAAACAATCACAAAGTCAAGCAGAAAAGTCATTACTTCTTGCCAGTATAAATCAAAAATCGGAAGACATAAAACCTGTTCCATTCAAAGGGGCTATTGATCTTTCCAAAAATAAGAAGTATCTGAAATATGCCTTGCCTCCGGTACTAATGTTGTTAGTACTTTTATTTGCAGCACCAAGTATATTAAAGGAAGGAACAAACAGATTGATAAATAACAATGTAGAATTCACTCCTGATGCGCCTTTTCATTTTTTAGTTGAAGACAAAGATATGACTGTTGTGCAGTTTGACGATTACCCCTTGACAGTAAAAGTTGACGGAGAAGTCTTGCCAAACGAAGTTTTCATTGATATAGAAAACCACAAGTACAGAATGCAGAAGGTAGATGCAAACACATTTACTTATAAATTTTCTAATGTTCAGAAAAAAACAAAATTCAATGTCACTTCTTCAGGAGTAGCATCAGATAAGTTTGAACTTAATGTTTTACTTAGACCAAATATCACAGGTTTTGATATCAAATTGGATTATCCAAATTACATAGGAAGAAAAGATGAAAGTCTTTCAAATATTGGAGATCTTGTAGTTCCTGTTGGAACTAATATCAGCTGGTTTTTCAATGCATTGAATACAGATAAAATTGATATTAAATTTTCTGGTCAAAAAGATGGCAGCGAAGCAAAAAGAGCGGGAGAGGAAAACTTTTCTTTTTATAAAAAAGCAATGAGAGATCAGGGGTATAAACTGTACATCTCAAATGCAGATCTTCCTAATGCTGATTCTATTAACTATTCTATCTCTGTAGTTCCAGATCTTCATCCAACAATAAAGGTTGAGAAATTTGTAGATAGCTTAGATACCAAACTACTTTTCTTTGTTGGAGAAGCATCAGACGACTACGGTCTTTTGAATTTGTCTTTCAACTATAGAATCACAAAAGATAACGGAAGTCAGGGTCCATTACAAACAACTAAGCTCAAAAAGCCTGATGCTAAGCAGATTCAATATGACCATACCTGGGATGTTAGAACATTAGAACTTCAACCTGGAGATGAGTTGTCTTATTATTTTCAAGTATTTGACAATGATGGTGTCAATGGATCGAAGGCGGCTAAGACAAATGTGATGACTTTTGAAATGCCAACTGTTGATGAGTTTGAAGAGATGGCAGAAAAGAACAATGAGGAGATCAAAAAGGATTTAAAAAAATCTATAGAAGAATCTAAAAAGATTCAAGAAGATTTCAAGAAGCTAAGAGAAAAGATGCTTCAGAAAAATGAAATGGACTGGCAGACTAAAAAAGAGTTAGAAAAACTTCTGGAAAGACAAAAGCAATTAGATCAGGAAATTGAAAATGCTAAACAGAAGTTTGAAGAAAATATGAAAAATCAGGAGGAGTTTACAGAGGTAGAAGAAAAGGTCCAAGAAAAGCAGGAAAAGATCCAAGAGATGTTTGAAGAGTTGATGAGTGACGAGATGAAAGAACTCATGAAGCAGATCGAAGAGATGATGCAAGAGATGGAAAAGGAAGAGGCGTTAGAGAAGATGGAAGAAATGGAAATGAATGATGAGGAACTCAATATGGAAATGGATAGAATGCTAGAGTTGCTCAAGCAATTAGAGATGGAAAATGAAATGAATAAAGCCATTGAAAAATTAGAAGAGCTTGCTGAAGAGCAAGAGAAGTTGGCTGAAGAAACAGAAAAACAAGAAAAACCTCAAGACCAGTTGGAAAAAGAGCAGGAAGAGATCAATGAAAAATTTGAAGAGATCAAGAAAGATATGGAAAAGATGGAAGAGATGAATGAGGAGCTTGAAAATCCTATGGATCTAGATGAGAATGAAGAAGACATGGAAGACATTCAGGAGGACCTGGAAAAAAGTGAGGAGCGTTTAGAAAAACAAGAAAATAAGAAGGCTTCTAAATCACAAAAGGGTGCTTCAGAGAAAATGAAAGCGATGGCTGGCGACATGAAAGCACAAATGGAAGCTGGAGAACAAGAACAGATGGAAGAGGACATGCAGGCGTTGAGACAGTTGCTTGAGAATTTGGTTACCCTTTCATTTGACCAGGAAGCATTGATCGGCTCTATCGGAAAGACCCAGATCAATACACCGAGATATACGGACTTAGTTCAAAATCAATATAAGCTTAAAGATGACTTTAAATTGGTTGAGGATAGTCTGCATGCTTTGAGTAAAAGAATTTTTCAGATCGAGTCTTACGTAATGGAAAAAGTAGGAGAGATCAAGACCTCAATGAAGAAAAGTACAAAGGAACTAGAGGATAGAAAAAAACCTCAAGCAGGAGAACAACAGCAAAAGTCTATGAAGTCGTTAAATGACCTTGCAGTGATGCTTGATGAAGTGATGCAACAGATGCAGCAGCAAATGGCTCAGCAAATGCAAGGAGATCAACAGTGCCAAAATCCCGGCAACAATCCTAAGCCCGGAGGAAAGCCTAAAAATAAACCCGGAGACGGACAAAAATCTTTGAATCAAGCGATGCAGGATATGAAAAAGTCTATGGAAGAAGGCAAAGGAAAAGGTGAAGGCGGGATGTCTAAAGAGTTTGCAGAAATGGCAGCACGTCAAGCAGCGATAAGAAAAGCCATGGAAGAGCAAAGAAAGAAATCTCAAGAAGAAGGAAATGGCTCTAAGGAATTGCAAGAAATAATCGATCAGATGAACAAGACAGAGACTGATCTTGTTAATAAGAGACTAACCAATGAGATGCTGCAAAGACAGCAAGACATAATGACAAGATTGCTCAAGCATGAAAAAGCTAAGCAAGAAAGAGAATACGATAATAAACGTAAAGCTGAAATAGGACAGCAAAAAGAGAGAAAAATGCCTCCAACTTTGGAAGAATATATCAAGAAAAGAGAAGCAGAAATAGAAATGTTTAAGACGGTATCTCCTTCATTGAAGCCCTATTATAAGTTTTTGGTTGAAGAATATTTTAAAGAATTGAAAGTAAAATAATAATGAAATGACATGTCTTAGGGCATGTCATTTTTATTGAAGGTAAGTTTGTTGGTTTTTATTAACGAATCTATTTATCTTTATTGCAAACTTGAATATATAAACTATAATGAGTGAATCACCTTTCTATATGGCCCTTGATTCGGACCCCGCTAATGTCAGTGAAGTCCAGCCGTATGTTGATAGAGTTGTTCAGCAATTTAATATCAAGAATGATCTTTATGGCAATATTCTAGTTTCAGTCACAGAAGCAGTCACCAATGCGATCATCCATGGTAACCAAGCAGATATAAGCCGTCAAGTATTTCTAGACACAAAAATCATCAACAACTCTTTACTTGCCTTTAGGATAACAGATCAAGGACCTGGGTTTGATTTTGATCATGTCCCAGACCCAACAGAGCCTTCTAATATTCATGATTTGAATGGTAGAGGTGTTTTTCTGATGCGCCAGCTTTCTGATGGCGTTGTTTTTTCAGACAATGGTAGTACTGTAGAATTAAAATTCAAATTGTTGTAATTTAATGGACTGGCCTTCATATCCTGAATCAGAAGACTCGCAAAATATTTTTTTTCACCAAGAAGAGACAGAGTGTACCTGGGATGATGAAAAGAAAATTGCTGATTGGTTAAAGGCACTCATCAAAGAAGAGCAAAAAACTTATACTACCATTAACATTATATTCTGTAATGATGCCTATCTCTTGAAGAAGAATCAAGAATACCTCGATCATGATACCTACACCGATATCATCACTTTTCAATATGAGGCTGAACCGATAGAAGGGGATATTTTTATCAGCATTGAAAGAGTAAGAGAAAATGCCGCTGACCTCAAAACAACCTTTGACCAAGAATTAAATCGTGTCATGGCTCATGGGGTTTTGCACCTTTGCGGTTATGGAGATAAATCTGAAGAAGAGAAAAAGGTGATGCGGGGAAAGGAAGATTATTATCTAAGTAAGTCGTGTTTCTGAACCATGTCTTGCGAAAAGTCGTTTATTTGTACACGAACCTAAAGCTTAGTAAACATCCCAAATTTAACCATAATCCATGAATTACAAAAAATACACCCTCAAAGCTGGCAGCCTAAAAAACCTTTCAATACAAGAAGGAGAACTAACTCCAATTTTGGCAAATGAAGTACAAGTCAAAGTAAAATCCATAGGTTTAAACTTTGCTGACATTTTTGCAATGTGGGGTTTATACTCCGCCACACCCAAAGGAGTCTTTACACCAGGACTCGAATATGCAGGAGAAGTCGTTGCCTTAGGTTCTGAAGTGAGTGAATTTAGAGTTGGTGATCGAGTCATGGGCGTGACCAGGTTTGGAGGCTACACCACTTCAATAAATAGTGACCATAGATACTTGACCAAGTTGCCTGAGGGTTGGTCTTACGAAGAAGGCGCCTCCTATCTTGTTCAAGTATTAACAGCTTATTATGGGCTCAAAAATCTCGGAAACATACAAAAGGATTATCGTGTGCTAATCCATAGTGCCGCTGGTGGTGTTGGAATCTGGGCCAACAGAATCGCAAAGAAGTATGGCGCTCATACCATAGGAACGGTGGGAACTTCTGAAAAGATAGATTTTTGCAAAAAAGAAGGGTATGATCAAGTCTTATTAAGGACTGCCTCCTTCAAAGATGACCTTGGGCTTATCTGCAAGGATGAAAAGATAAATCTAGTGATGGAATGTATAGGCGGGGAGGTGATGCAAGCGGGTTATGATATGCTTGCAGCAGAAGGAAGACTGGTCATATATGGCTCAGCTAGATACGCTAGTCGTACAGACAAGCCGAAGTATGCTAAGATGATGTACCAATTTTTCACCAGACCTAAAATTGATCCTCAGAAGATGATAGAGCTCAATAAAGGCATACTTGGTTTCAACCTTATTTATCTATACGAAAAAGCAGATCTAATGAAGCAACTTTTGCTTGAACTCTCTGAGATGGATTTAGGGAAACCGCATGTCGGACAAACCTTTGACTTTGAACATTTAATTGATGGGGTAAAGTCGTTTCAGTCAGGAAAAACTATCGGAAAAGTAGTGGTTAATGTTTAAAGATATAGAGAATCTCTAATTTTGAAGTTTGCTCATCCTCCCCAATACATTACTCACTAAACAAGCACATTTAATAAGCAATCTTTGAAAGGCTCGCAATTAAAAATTATATTAAGGTGAGAATGTGTAAAGCCTTTCTAAAATACACTTATTTGACACTTTTTATACTGACTTTTGGTATAAATGCCTCAATCGTCTTAGGACAAAGTTCTAAATTAGAATTACCTCTAATACAATACGACATCTCCAATGGCCTGTCTACCAATGTGGCCATAAGCATCCATGAAGACCAAAAAGGGTTTATTTGGGTTGGAACTTACGATGGATTAAATAGATTTGACGGAAAGCAATTTAAAACATTTCGCAAAGGAGTTTCATTACCTGATGATCCAAACAATAGAATTTATTCCATACAGGAAGATTCTAATGGAAATCTATGGGTTCTAAATGAAAAAGGCTTAAGAATTTTTGACCCTAAGACCAGCTCTCTCGTAGAGGATTTGGATTATGAAGTGTTTGGATCTTCTAGATTTATGAATCAAATGGAGGATGCCATTTTTGTTTTAAAAGGAAACGGTAAAATAATTCAGATCAACAATAATTATGAGATCCTAGATAGTATGAGTCTTAAACTTGATATCTACGAAAAACATACCAATTGGTATATTTCTGGATTTAGACAAACTGATCCATTTACGCTTTATCTATTAAATAATAAAGGTGATATTATAAATGTCGACTGGACAAGAAAAGAGCAAAAGGTATTTAGAAATAAATTTAAAATAGAGAAAACTTTTACTTCTTCTACCCTTGACACAGAAGGGAATATTTGGATCAGCTCCCGATCAGGGAAAGTTTTAAAATTTAATACTAAAGAAAATACTTTTGAACAAATTAATTTGCCTAAAGCTTTAAAAAACGAATCGGTATTTATAAATACAATCCATACAGATAAAAAAACAAAATCAATATGGATTTGTACCAAAAAGGCTGGGTTACTTAATTATGATCTACAAAATAAATCATGGAAAGTATTTGAAGTCAAAGCGCCGGGTAAAAATTCTATTAGATCAGAAAACGTGATCACCATGTGTATCGATTCTAAGGATGTAATGTGGTTGTGTTCGGATCAATTTGGAGTGCTAGTGCATGATCCTTATTTGAAAAAGTTTAATAGTTTGAACCCAGATAGATTTGATGATAACTTTGAAATTCGAATGATAAGAAAGATCAAACAAGATAAGTATGGAAACATCTGGATTGGAACTTTAGATCTTGGGTTATGGAGATTTGATCCGATCCAGGGAACACTACAAAACTTTACCAAAGAAAAAAATCCTGAGCTGATGATCGCCAATTCAGCAATACATCTTTTGCCAGATGGGGATAAATTATATGTAGGACACAATGGATTGGGTATAACCGTATTGGATATAAAAAGCCTTAAAAAGATCAAGCATATCAATTTAAAATCAAATTCAGAATTGGTAACTACGAGCAATGTGATCTGGAATTTATTTAAAGATCCAAAAGGGAGATTATGGATTGGTACGCGTGCGGGTGGGGTTTATATTCTTGAAGGGGATAGCTTAAAACACCTTCATATTCAAAATACGACTCTTGAGGACAACACCATTCAGACGATTGATTTGATAAAAGGGGAGATCATTTTATCAACCAGAATAGGAGGTGTATATAAATGGATAGAAGTAGAAAATAATTTTGAAAAAGTATATCCGAAAAAAAATGAAGATGGTATCGCTGCTAAAGCAATTCATTATTCCTCCCAAGGGCTATATTGGCTGGGAACAGATGGGAAGGGAGTTTATGTTTTAGATGACAAATTTAATATTCTGAGCCATGCTTCTGTAGAAAATGGACAATTGAAAAACAACGCCATCTGTTCTATGCTCGAAGACGATGCAGCCAATATGTGGGTCAGTACAAATAATGGACTTCATCGTTTGGATTACGATAAGAATAAAAAAGAATTTACCAGCAAGTTTTATAATAAATTTGATGGTTTGACCTCAAATGAATTCATGACCGGCGCCTATTTGAAAACTCAAGATACTCTTTGGTTTGGGACTATAGAAGGATTAAATTACTTCGTCCCAAAGGAGCTAAAAGCAAATCCATACGAGTCGGAAGTCATAATAAGTAACGTACAATCTTTCAAACAAAACATCACTTCTGAAGTAGGTTTCCCATATTTGAAACAATTGGTCTTGGAGCCTGGTCAAAATGCAATTTCAATTGAATACAATGCACTTGGATTTACAGTGCCAAGTAAGATCAATTATGAATACAGGCTTTTGGGATACAATGACAATTGGTCAGAGCCGAACAATAGAACTTTTACTTCTTACACCAACTTAAAACCTGGAGATTATACTTTTGAAGTAAAAGCTACAAATTCCGATGGATTAAGATCGAAGGATTCTACCAAATTTAACTTCGAAATAGAACCCGCTTTTTGGCAGACCTGGTGGATGAAAATACTATATGTTCTGTTGCCTGTTTTTCTTCTTGTATGTCTCTTCAGGTATAGGATGAATACTTTTAAAGAAAGAGAACGCATAAGGGTCAAATATCAAAAAGATATTTCTGAGATGGAGATGAAAGCACTTCGGGCTCAAATTAATCCGCATTTTTTGTTCAACACTTTAAATTCTATCAACAATTATATTGTACAGGAAGAGGGGATGACCGCTTCAAGATATCTAGTTAAATTTTCTCAACTCATGAGAAATATACTCGCCAATTCTGAATCTGGATTTGTGACTTTAGAAGATGAATTGAGAGCTTTAAAATTATATATCGAATTAGAAAAAATGAGGTTCGATGAATCATTTGACTTTGAATTTAAAATTTCTTCAGAGATAAATACCAGCCATGTAAAAATTCCTTCCATGCTCTTACAGCCATTTGTGGAAAATGCAATATGGCATGGGTTAATGCATAAAGATGGATACAAAAAACTCTCCATTGAAGTGCTTCAAGAGAAAGAAAAATTAATAAAGATATCTATTGAAGACAATGGAATCGGAAGAAGACAAGCAAAGGAAATAAAGAAGACAGATTCAGAACATAAATCTTATGGAATCAAAATTACACAAAAGAGAATTGAACTGATGAATAAAAAATTCAATATAGGGGATCAATCTTCCAAAATCGAAATCCATGATATTGAAGATTCCAAAGAAAATATAACTGGAACTATTGTAAACGTTTTTATACCTTATCAATAACCTATGAAATACAAAGTTGCTATTCTTGACGATGAAGTGAATTCTTCAAAAGTCCTGCAAAAATTGTTAGAAATTCATTGCCCTGAATTGACCATTCAAAATGTGTTTAATGACTCCAGAACCGGACTAGAATCAGTAATGCAGCATCCTCCTGACCTCCTTTTTTTAGACATTCAAATGCCCCATATCAACGGCATTGAATTCATGAATAAATTTCATCTTCCAGAATTTGAAGTCATTTTTACAACGGCTTATCAAAATTTTGCAATGGATGCCATTAAGGCTTCAGCCATAGATTATATCCTTAAACCAATTGATGTCGGAAATTTAAAAGAAGCGGTTAAGAAATTTATTTATAAGAAGCAAAAAACCTCAGGCTCAGATATGGTGAACGACTTGATCGCTAGGTTAGAAAAAACACATGCCAAAAGATTAATTGTTCACCTACAGGATAAGACGCTATTTATCGATCTAAATGACCTTGTTTATTTAAAAGCAGAAAGCAACTATACACATTTTCATATGGTTAATGGTGAAACTTTTCTCACTTCAAAAACCATCAAATATTTTGAAACTCAGTTGAATTCAAATCAATTTTTCCGATCACATCAATCCTACTTGGTCAATACGAGCTATATCACCGCTTATTCAAAAGGAGACAATAGTTTGGTCTTAAAAGACAAAACATTGATCCCTGTAAGTAAACAAAGAAAGGACGATATGATGAGTGCCCTTGATTTTTAGAAAATCTGTACTAATTAAAAGTAGCCAAATAAGCATTGGAGGCATCCAAATACTCTTTCAATCCATATAATGATAGAAAAGAGGCTATAATTGTAGAGTTTACAATGTAGATCTAAGAGCAGGATCCTGTGTAACCTCGTATTAAACCAAATTGAAGACAAGATAGAAGCTTTTCTTTCTAATAAATTATAACCCTACACAGTATTCTGCTCCTTGCATCTATGAAATTAAAAATTTAAATGTTGTAGCAAGTGTTTTAGATCGCTACACATTTTAGGAGCATAGACCCGATAAAAATGTGAATAGATTGAAATGATAGTTGAAAAAACCAACTAAGGAGGTCAGAATATTCTGACCTCATTTTATCTTTCTACTAAGCTGAGAATTCTTAAATGGATAGCTACAGAAGGAAAGGGGCAAAATAGAGTGCCAGCAGATAACTAGTTTAATCCACTATCATGCTTGTCTTGTCAAGTTCTTGTTGCTTTATGCCTTTCGGCAAATCTCTAAACTCGTATTGCTGATTTCTTAATTTTGGAATATAGCCAGAGTCTCTTATAGCATCTTGAATGCCTTGCGCTGTGAATCTAAACGCGGCTCCTGCTGCTGAAACGACGTTTTCCTCGATCATTATTGATCCAAAGTCATTGGCCCCAGAGTGTAGACATACTTGGGCAACCGGCTTTCCGACTGTTAGCCAGGAAGCTTGAATGTTGACAATGTTAGGTAGCATGATACGACTCATGGCAATCATACGAACGTATTCGTCTCCAGTACATGTATTTCTAGCCCGCTTTATTTTTTTGAGAATGGTTTCTTCATCTTGAAACGGCCATGGAATGAATGCTAGAAATCCCTTTGCGTGATCAGGCTTTTCATCTTGCACTTTGCGTATATCTACAAAATGCTCCATCCTTTCTTCATCTGTTTCTATGTGTCCAAACATCATAGTCGCGGAGGTGGTAATGTCCAACTGATGCGCTGCACGCATCACATCCAACCATTCTTGCCCGCCGCATTTTCCTTTTGAAATAAGTCTTCTAACTCGATCATTTAAAATTTCGGCGCCAGCCCCAGGAAGAGAATCCAATCCAGCTTCTTTTAAAGCAGCGAGTACTTCTGTATGAGAGGCTTGCTCCAGCTTGGCTATATGAGCGATCTCGGGAGGCCCGAGTGCATGAAGTTTTAAATTGGGGTATAGCGTTTTAAGTTCCTTGAACAGATCTACATAAAATTTTAAGCCAAGATCAGGATGATGACCACCTTGTAGCAGAAGTTGTTCGCCACCATAATCGAAAGTCTCTTCGATCTTCTGCTTATATTCTTCTATAGTTGTTATGTAGGACTCTTCGTGACCAGGGCGACGATAGAAATTACAAAATTTACAATTTGCAATACAGACATTAGTAGTATTGGAGTTGCGATCAATGATCCAAGTGACGACATCTCCAGGGACATGTTTCTGGCGAATTTCATTACCAACAAGCATCAATTCTGGAGTAGAAGCCTGTTGGAATAAGAAAACACCCTCCTCGATACTGAGATGTTCCCCGATTAAAGCCTTTTGTAATAGATCTGTTGTATTCATAAATAGGAAACAAAGATAACTTTTGGCTGTTCATGGAACAAGCATTTAATTTCAATTTTCATTGAAAGTTAATAAAAGAAGAAAATATTGGTAATTAACATAAAAATGCCTTATATTTGGCTATCTTTTAATCGGGAGGGAACTATTTAGTTCCCTCTTTTTATTTTGGTAAACTCTAATTTTGGAACATAAGATAATAGCATATTTAGAAGAGATATTCAAAATAGAAGGTTTTGAAGATTGTTTTTTAGTAGAAATAAGCCAGGGAGGGAATCATAAATTGACAGTTTTTTTAGACTCAGATTCAGGAATGAGCTTTGGCAAATGCCAAAAGATCTCAAGACAATTGGAAGCAAGGATTGAAGAAGAAGGAATGATGCCTGAAAAATATACTTTAGATGTTTCTTCTCCAGGTATAGAGCGTCCTTTGAAATTTAAAAGACAATACATAAAGAATGTAGGTCGCAAAATGGAAGTACTTAATGTTGAAGGTGAATCTTATGTAGGTGAATTGACAGAAGTACATGATGATCGAATCAAGTTAGAATACAAAGAGCGGATAAAAGAAGGGAAAAAGAAAAAGACAGTAATAATTGAAAAAGAAATTTTATTTGATAGCATTAATAAGGCTATCGTTAAAGCAAAATTTTAAACCATGGGAGTAAACTTAGTAGATACTTTTTCGGAATTTAAAAATATGAAAAACATTGACCGTCCAACCATGGTACGTGTCCTTGAAGATGTATTCCGAACATTAATAAAGAAAAAATATGGCTCAGATGATAATTTTGATGTCATTGTAAATACAAATAACGGTGACCTTGAACTTTGGAGAGTAAGAGAAATTGTCCACGATGGGGAGGTCACTGATGATAGAGCTCAAATCTCAATATCTGAAGCTACTAACATAGATGATGACCATGAAATAGGAGAAGAATGCTACGAGCAACTTTTCTTAGAAGATTTTGGAAGAAGATCAATAATGGCGGCACGTCAGACACTGATCTCTAGAATAATGGAGCTCGAAAAGGACGAAGTATTCAAGAGATATTCTGAAAGAGCTGGAGACATTATAGTTGGGGAAGTACACCAAATACTCAAGAGAGAGATCTTAATTTTGGATGATGCTACTGGGACAGAATTAGTCATACCGAGAAATGAAATGATCAAAGCTGATTTTTTCAGAAAAGGTGATATAGTAAAAGGTGTGATTAGATCTGTAGAGATGAAAAATAATAATCCGGTTGTTATTGTTTCTCGAACAGACCCTAAGTTTTTGGAGAAGTTAATGGAACAAGAAGTTCCTGAGATCGAAGATGGATTGATCACGATCAAGAAGATCGTTAGAATACCTGGAGAAAGAGCAAAGGTAGCAGTAGAATCTTATGATGACAGAATAGATCCAGTAGGGGCTTGTGTAGGTATGAAAGGGTCAAGGATCCACGGTATTGTAAGAGAATTAAAAAATGAAAATATAGACATCGTCAACTACACCAGTAACGATACATTATTTATACAAAGAGCATTGACGCCAGCTAAGGTGACTAATATTGAAATTGATTATGAAGATAAGAAAGCTGCGGTGTACTTAGATTCAGATCAGGTTTCTTTAGCGATTGGAAAAGGAGGAACTAATATCAAATTAGCAAGTAGATTGACCGGATTTGAAATCGATGTATATAGGAATACAGACGAATTTGAAGTTGATGATGTTGATTTGGATGAGTTTATGGATGAATTGGAAGGCTGGGTAATTGATGCCTTAAAAGCAATCGGTTGCGATAGTGCAAGATCAGTTATGGACCTAAGTAAAGATGAATTACTTAGAAGAACAGACCTAGAAGAAGAAACAGTGGATGAAGTATTGAGAATTTTGTCGGATGAATTTGATGATGATAGCTCAAAATAGAGGGTTTTCTAGTAGAAAAATAAGAAAGATGGTTTAAAGAGGCCACATTTGGGCCTTTTTAACCGATTTAATAAACATTACAATATAATTGCTTTAACTTTGTTGGCGATTGAACATAGCTTTTAATTAATCATATAGTATTATTCACCAAAAATGAGATAACACATTATGTAAGTCAGTAACACATTAAAAGCTTTTGTATATCTTATTGTACAGCAATTAATTAGTATTTAGAGTTTTCTATGGCAAGTAAGTTAGTCAAGGTAGCAAAAGAATTTAATGTCGGATTAGGCACTATAGCCGAATTCCTTAAGGATAAGGGGTTTGATATAGAAGCTAAACCGACAGCAAAAGTTACTGATGAAATGTATCCTCTCCTTCTACAAGAATTTCAGGGAAACAAGGCAATCAGGGAACAAGCCGACCAAATGGTCATAGGGACACGTATCGTTAAAGAGACCCCTGTCGTTGCTGAAAAAAAATCACCACTTCCACCACTTCCTAAGGTTGAAACTAAACCAGTTGTTGAGCCAGAACCAGTTGTCGAAGCAAAGGAAGAAAAACCTGTTGAAAAGGTAATAGAGGAGAAGGTGGTCGATAGACCTAAAGTCGAAGGTCCTAAAGTTGTTGGAAAGATTGATCTTAATGACAAGAAAACAACTAAAAAGACTGAGCCTAAGAAAAAAGAGGTTGCTGCTAAGAAGAAAGAGACAGTGACTCCTAAAACTAAGGCTAACAATGAGGTGAAAATTGAAAATTCTAAAGAATCTCCAAAAACTCCAAAAGAAAAAGTTCCAAAGGCAAAGCAAGAGATGCACAAAGGAGAAACTCCTAAATTAAAAGGACTTAAGATTCTTGGAAAAATAGAAATCAAAGATAAGAAGAAAGGCAAAGAGAAAAGTGATCAAGGAAAGGGTCAACCTATCGCCTCTTCAAACGAAAATAAAAAACGTAAAAGAAAAAGAAGAAAACTTCCAAACTCTAATCAAAATAGAGGTGGTGGTGGAAATCGTTCAGGAGGTAACAGGGGCAACAATAGAGGAAGGCCTGATGTACCTAAAGAAGTTTCTCAAAAACAGATTGAAGAGAAGATCAAAGCAACTATGGCTAAGATCTCTGGTGGTGGAAAGAAAAAAAGACAAAAAATTAGAAGAGAACACAGAAAACAAGTCAGTGAAAAGCAAGAAGCTAAAGAAGCAGCTAAAGAAACTGGCGTATTGCAGTTGACTGAATTTATTTCAGCATCTGACTTAGCTAGTTTGCTTAATGTTCCTGTGACAGAAGTGATCATGACTTGTATGAATCTTGGAGTGATCGTTTCTATAAATCAAAGACTAGATGCAGAGATCATAGAGTTGGTAGCAGACGAATTTGAAACAGAAATTGAATTCATAAGTGCAGAGGAACAAATAGAAGAGGATGAAGAAATAGAAGATGATCCAGCTGATCTTGTACCACGTTCACCGATCGTCACTGTCATGGGGCATGTTGATCATGGTAAGACATCTTTACTGGATTACATCCGACAAGCAAATGTAGCAGAAGGAGAAGCAGGTGGAATCACCCAGCATATTGGTGCCTACGAAGTCAAAACACAAGAGGGACGTACAGTAACTTTCTTGGATACTCCTGGTCACGAAGCCTTTACTGCGATGAGAGCGAGAGGTGCAAAAGTAACCGACGTTGCTGTTATCATAATCGCGGCCGATGATGCAATCATGCCTCAAACAAAGGAAGCAATTAGTCACGCTCAAGCCGCTGGTGTACCAATGGTCTTTGCAATTAACAAAATTGATAAAGACGGTTCTGATCCAGAAAGAATCAAAGGACAGCTGGCAGAGATGAATATTCTTGTTGAAGATTGGGGTGGTAAATTCCAATCACAAGATATTTCTGCAAAAGCTGGAACCAACATCGACCAATTATTAGAAAAGATTTTGCTTGAATCAGATCTACTAGAACTCAAAGCAAATCCAAATAGAAATGCCATTGGTACCATCATTGAAGCCTCTCTTGATAAAGGTAGAGGTTACGTAACGAAGATGCTTGTTCTTAATGGGACGTTGAAAATCGGAGAATCGGTAGTCGCTGGAGAGCACTCAGGAAAAGTAAAAGCGATGTTCAACGGTAAAGGCAAGAAAGTCAAAACGGCTGGTCCTTCTGCTCCAGTTCTTGTATTAGGTTTGTCTGGTGCACCTCAAGCAGGTGAAAAATTTAAGGTAACTGATACAGAACAAGAAGCAAGACAAATAGCAACTAAGCGTTCTCAAATAGCGAGAGAACAATCCAACCGTGCCAGCAAGCGTATTAGTTTGGATGAGATCGGAAGAAGATTGGCTCTTGGAAACTTTAAAGAACTTAATCTTATCGTCAAAGGTGATGTGGATGGATCTATCGAAGCATTGTCAGATTCATTGATCAAACAATCAATCGAACAGATCCAGGTTAATGTAATTCATAAGGCTGTAGGTCAAATTATTGAATCTGATGTACTTCTTGCCTCAGCTTCTGATGCCATCATCATTGGTTTTCAAGTGAGACCATCTTTGGGTGCAAGAAAACTTGCAGAAAAAGAAGGTGTTGAGATCAAAATGTACTCTATAATCTACGAAGCGATCGAAGAAGTGAGAAACGCCATCGAAGGATTGCTTGAGCCTACCAAAGAAGAAAAGATCTTAGGTCAAGTTGAAGTCAAAGAAGTATATAAGATCAGTAGAGTTGGTACCATCGCTGGTTGCCAAGTAGTAGAAGGAAAAATAGCAAGAAACAACTACATCAGACTTGTAAGAAATGGTATCGTAGTCTATCCAACCAAGGAAAACGTCAAAGGAGAAATATCCTCCCTTAAGCGTTTTAAAGAAGATGTCAAAGACGTCAAGAATGGTATGGAGTGCGGTATCGGAATCAAGAATTTCAATGACATAAAAGTTGGGGATATTATCGAGTGCTACGAGATCATCGAAGTGAAACAAACGTTGAAGTAAAGAATCGTTAATCGTTAAAGGTGATTCGTTCATTGTCGGTCAATGCAACCAATACATAATTGATTAAAACGAATTCAGATATAAAAAAAAGGTTCAAGCATTGCTTGAACCTTTTTTTTGTTGGTCATGTTTTGACCTACTCTTACAATTTAAGACAAAACACAACTAACAACTATCAATGCCGAGGGCATCCTTTAGGACCGACAACTGACAACTGATCTTTTATTCCGGCTCAAATCCAAGTATAATACTAAACCTTCCATACTCCGCAAATAAACCGTTATTAATATCTGCATTTGGCTTATCAAAACCAAGACCGTAATCAAACCCGAGCGTACCAAACATAGGCAAAAATACCCTCACACCTAAACCACTTGATCTTCTAACATCGAAAGGATTGAAATCCTCAAATTTACTCCAGGAGTTTCCTCCCTCAAAAAATGCAAGCACATAGATCGTCGCTGATGGATTAAGAGATAATGGATACCTCAATTCAAAAGTAAATTTATCAAAAACTGCCGCACCTCCATCATCACTATTGGGAAGATCTTCTACATCATAACCTCTTAATGAAATGATATCATAACCTAGCAATCCAGAGTTTTGATTGGATAATCCATCGCCACCCAACACATATCTTTCAAAAGGTGAAGTGCCGATCTCATTGTTATAAAATCCAAGCATTCCGATCTTTGCACTTAATCTGATAGTCAAGTCACCAGCAATAGCAGTAAACCACTCCGCATTAAATCGCCACTTGTGATACTCCAACCATTTAAATCTATCCTGAGCACTTTCGTTAGCGTAATCTCTGTTGTCTCTTCTAAATAATGAATAAGGAGGAGTAAATTGTGCCGATATAGAAAACCTAGATCCAGATTTTGGAAAGATAGGGTCATTTACAGTCGATCTCGAAAACGTCTGATTGATACTTACATTGTTATAATTTCCATTAGAAACTAAGGTGCCATCATCAAGTGTAAAATCATTTCTAAACCAATTATTCAAACTCAATACCTGATAAGTAAATGTTGTATTTGATACAAAGTTGTCATCTGGAAATTTCAATCTAGTACCTACTCCTACAGAACCAGATGCTATGCTCAACCTTTGAAATAACTGAGAATCACTATCCGCACCATTCGTCAAGTTTGTAAAAAACCCAGCGACTGTAAACGAGTTTGGTTTTTTGCCACCAAGCCAGGGCTCTGTAAAGGAAGCATTATAGGATTGAAAAAATCTACCATTGGTCTGGGCTCTCAAAGAAAGTCTTTGACCATCACCTTGAGGCAAAGGACTCCATGTATTTCTTTTGAAAATATTTCTCATGGAGAAATTATTAAAGGATACCCCTAGGGTCCCAATTACTCCTCGACCAGCTCCTCCCCATCCTGCTGAAAGCTCTAATTGATCTGAAGGTTTTTCCTCCACATCATATTCGATATCAACAGTTCCTCGCTGAGCATTCACGGGTGTGTTTATGCCCAATGTCTCTGGATTGAAGTAACCTAGATTTATTATCTCTCTTTGAGATCTGATGATGTCAGAACGACTGAATTTTTGACCCGGTTTCGTTCTCAGTTCTCTTCTGATCACATGCTCATGCGTCCTATCGTTCCCTCTGATCACCACCTTATCTATAGTTGCCTGCGGCCCTTCATATATTCTTATTTCTAAGTCGATCGAGTCGTTCTCTATCGCTACCTCAACAGGATCGACTTGAAAGAAAAGGTAGCCATTATCCATATAGAGTGTAGACACATCTCTACCGTCTTGGCTAAAGGTCAATCTAGTATTCAACAATTCGCTGTTGTAGACATCGCCTTTTCCAATTCCCAAGATCGTCTGCAATTTGTTTGTAGCATAAATGGAATTTCCCTTGAATTCTATGTCTCTAAAATAGTAACGATTACCTTCCTCTACGTCCATGTGGATCATCAATCGACCTTTTGAATCTCTCCAAATACTATCGCTAACGATTTTTGCATCTCGAAAACCAAGTGTGTTGTAATAGTAAATGATGGCTTCTTTATCAGATTTATAATCAGGCTCGATGAACTTAGAAGAGGAAAAGATCTTTCTTTTTCTTTTTGTAGCTTCCATTTGCTTTCGCAATTTTCTATGAAGTATAGTCGTTTCTGTGAAAGTAATGTCTTGAATTTTTACTTTCTTACCTCTATCGATATCAAAGACCAATCTGACTTTGTTGTTGCCTTGCTTGTCTTCAATTTCTCGAGCTTTTACTTTTGTATCCAAGTATCCTTTGTCAACAAAATATTTCTTTATGGCATTGGTGGTATTTGACTTTAAACTTTTAGTGACAATCGCCCCTTTGAGTAGGAACTTATTAACCACATCATTCAAGTCATCATGAGAAGTCTTTTTAACCCCCTTGAAAGAGTGTCGTGACAATTGAGGCCTTTCTGTAACTTCTATTTCTAGAAAAACTACCTCGCCGATCGTCTTTTCCTTATAGATCTTGACATCTGTAAACAATCTTAGATTCCACAGTGCTTTAACACCTCTAGGAATATCTCCTCCTGGAATTCTGATTTTATCTCCTACTCTAAAACCAGAAATCGCTATCAGCGCATTGGCATCACTGTAATTTGCGCCGTTGACCTTGATGCCACCTATTTCATAGTCCTTTGGTTCAGAGTAGTCAAATACATTTTTTTCTTGGGCTTTCGCCGAATGGAAACCAAGGGCTAAACAAGTGAAAAGGAAGTAAATAATGATATTCTTCATAATGTCTTAATCGTATTTCTTGCAATCAGGATACAATAATATGTAAAGGTACAATAATTGGGACTTGAGGTTGTAACGAAAGCAACAATTATAAGCTCAATTGCTCACTTATTTTACCAAAACGTCTTTCTCTGTTCTGATAGTTTATAATGGCTTTGTATAGATCGTCTTTTCTGAATTCTGGCCAAAAAAGGTCTGTAAAATAAAGCTCTGAATAAGCAATTTGCCAAAGCAAAAAATTACTTATCCTCTTTTCTCCACTCGTTCGGATCAAAAGTTCAGGGTCAGGAAAGTCCTTTGTTGCTAAATAGCTGCTAATAGTGCTGTCATCAATAGCGTTCTCATCTAAATGGCCTGCCTTTACATCAGAGATCATTCCTCTTACCGCCTGAGACAATTCCCACTTTGAACTATAATTCAATGCCAATACCAAGGTCATCCTTGAATTTTCCTTAGTGTTTTCAATGCCTTCCAACAAAGCTTTGTAGCTTTTTTCAGGCAGTTTGCTCAGATCTCCTATTGCCTGGAGGCGAATGTTATTATCGTTCAGAGTTTTAAGCTCTTTTCTTATTGTTTCTACCAATAGACCCATTAATGCGTTGACCTCTAAGACTGGTCTGGACCAGTTTTCTGTAGAAAAAGCGTACAATGTTAAATACTCAATTCCCAATTCGGCGGAAGCCTCCGTAACCTCACGTACAGATTTGACCCCATTTTGGTGACCAAACACCCTGGGTTTCCCGTGTTTCTTAGCCCATCTCCCATTTCCATCCATTATAATGGCTATGTGCTTAGGCAATTTATTTAGGTCAATATTCGATTTTAGATCCATTTAGCGGACTATTTCTTTAATATTCAGCTAAATTACGAAAAACCTCAGAGGTATTTGGTCTCAATTGCTACTTACTGTTTCAGTTTACTAGAAAATTATATACCTTTGCATCCGCTAATAAATATTGTAAACCGCATTTACCTTTAGTCCGTAGTTTTTTTCGGTAGTCTCCAGAAAAATGAACTGTAAATGCACAAAAATTAATGAATGAGACATTACGAAGTTACTTTTATAGTAGATTCTGTCCTTTCGAGTGATGAAATTGAAGCAACCTCAAAAGTCTACCAAGATATGTTGGTAGGAGAAGGTGCCAACATAGATCACATCGATGAAATGGGCCTACGCCAGTTAGCTTACCCGATAAATAATCGTACCACTGGAATTTATTATTGTTTTGAATACTCTGCTGAGAATGGAGACCTTATCTCTAAGATAGATCTTGCAATGAGAAGAGATGAACGTGTCATGCGTTCTCTTGTGATCAAGTTAGATAAGTATGGTGTACAATATAATGATGACAAACGAGCTGGTAAGATCGGAAAGGTTAAAAAGAAAAGTTCTAAAGACGATTCTAAAGGAAAGCCTTCTAGAAACAAAGGGCTTGCTGTCAAGAACAAACCTGCTAAACCAGCACCAGCTGTTAAAAAGCCTGAAGTAGTAGCTGCAGCAGCAGTGACAGCTCCAGCCGTAGAAACGGCAACTGCCTCAAAAGAGGAGGAATAATTTACTAAAATTTAAAAAAGCAATATAATGGCTTCAAGAGATGATATAAAATTCTTAAGTAATCCTAAAATTGGCAATAGAAAAAAGAAATATTGCCGTTTCAGAAAATTTGGAATTAAGCATATAGATTATAAAGATCCTGACTTCTTACTTCAGTTCATCAACGAACAAGGAAAGATTCTTCCTAGAAGAATTTCAGGAAACTCACTAAAATATCAAAGGAAAGTAGCAATCGCTGTCAAAAGATGTAGACACCTTGCTATGCTTCCATTCGTAACCGACCTTTTAAAATAGATTAGACATGGACATTATTTTATTAAAAGATTTAGATAAAGTAGGCGAACAGTACGATGTTGTAAAGGTTAAGAATGGCTACGGAAGAAACTATTTGATACCTCAAGGCATTGCTTTGATCGCTAATGACACCAACATGAGAAGATTGGCTGACCTCAGAAAAAGAGAAGCTGCCAAAGAAGCTAAAATGGTTGGTGTTTACCAAGAGATCGCTGATAAATTGACTGGAAAAGTACTGAAGATCGGTGCAAAAGCAGGAACCAGCGGCAAGATCTTCGGATCTGTTACTAACATTCAAATCGCTGCTGCCCTTAAAGAGCAGTTTGACGTTGATGTGAAACGTAAGAAAATTGAACTACCAAAAGAGGTTAAAAACCTTGGAGAATACAAAGTAAACTTAAACCTACACCCAGACGTAAAACCAGTGCTGGATATTGAAGTTGTAGCGGACTAGGTTGCCGAAGCCTTGGCAAAGGCAAACCTAGGATTTACTGAAGAGTATATAAAAAAGCCGAAGCGCATTGCATCTTCGGCTTTTTTGTTTTAGCTTTTAAAAAAGCGGTACAATCCTTAGAGTAATTCTATTCCAATAAAATTTATCAGATATATTAACTTCTAGCAATAATGAAATGAAACTTGCTTATAGTGTCAAATTTTGACACCTTTAATAAGTGAAAGTATATATATATGATAATGTTAAAAACAAGAAGGTAATTGGTGTTATTTCCAAGGCAACAAAAAAAGAACTGCCAAAATCAAATTCTAATTGGAATTTTGATTGGAAATTATTGTATTCCTCAAACGCACTGGTCTATAAACTGGCATATGAAGAAGAACTTCAAGGGCTCACAAAGATGTCTAGAGTTGAAGAAGGGTATTATGAAATGTCGAACTTAGAATTATCCCCTGAGAATTATGGTACTGAGGGTAAATTTAGCAAGGTAGCTGGATGTCTCATAGCGTATGGATGCCTATTGACATTTGAATTGAATAACGGAAATTATAAAGGATATTTAGCATTTACGAGTAAAGGTGAATTAATTGCACATTACGAAAAGCATTATTATGCAGAATTAGTTTATAGAGAGAAAATGATAATCTCCCCAAAAAATGGAAAAAGGCTAATCAAAAAATTCTTAAAACTTAAAATGTAAATTATGGGAAATAATATAGAATTGATTGGAATACAATCTAACAAAATAAATAAATCAGAAACAGAAATTATTAAAAGGATAATAGAAGCTCATTCAAAGTCTCAAAGTAAAGTAGAAATTATTGAAAATAAAATGATTGGAGTGAAATTTAGCTTAAACAATTATTTAAATGAAACGATAGATTCTAAAATTGTTGAAGCAGGGGATTTTTTAAATGATATACTTGCAATCTACAGTATAAAGAAAAATAGATTTGCAAAATATATAGGATTATCAGAGCCAAATTTACATGCATTACTTAAAGGGAGAAGGAAAATCAACAATGAAATCGCAAAAAAATTAGAATTGATTTTCAATATTGATGCACAAGCCTGGCTTTACATTGAAACTAAAAACGCAATTAAAAGATTTAATTTATCGAATGATATCTCAGATAATGAGTATTCAATTGGTGAGCTAGTTGATTAAATTGCTTTCGCTAACTTTAGTCCAAAGAAATAAAAAAGCCGAAGCGCATTGCGTCTTCGGCTTTTTTTGTTTGGGGTTTGAATAAACTTTTGGTAGGGAGCATTTGGTATTACCTCAACAAAAAATAAGAAGCACCAGGGCCATGGTCTGATGCTTCTTATTTTATAAATCAACGATAATATTTATTTTTCAAACCTTAGTCTCTTAACAATTCGCTTGTTAAAAATCACACAAATGCCCATTCTCCTTCAACCACTTCTCATGCACTTTATACTCAGGCATAGCATCCCTTACAACCTTCCAAAATCTTGCTGAGTGGTTTCTCTCGAAAAAATGCGCCAGCTCATGTATGATAACATAGTCAAGAACGGCCTGAGGAGCGAATAACAATCTCGAAGATAAATTAATGTTACCTTTTGTAGAACAGGACCCCCAATTGGATGTCGTGTATTTTAAAGCAACATTGTTGATGTCGGGAATTTTAAAATGCAAAAAATTCAATTCTTGGATCCTTCTTATTACTTCATCTTTTCTATCTCTAGAGATGATCTTACTTAAGATGGATTTGATGGATTTGTTTCTTACCTCATCAGACATACCAATAGGAATGGTGATTGCTATGTTTGGACCACTAACAGAAGCTTCTAAAGTTTTTCTTTCCTGTTCTATTATATGGAGAATGTAGGTTTTACCTTCTATGGAATATTCTTGCCCATGTTGATAAGACTTACTGATGTACATGTTAATGATACTAGGATCTTTTCTAATGTGCTTAGTTGCATTTTCTATAAACCAATCCCAGTATTCTTGTTCTGTTTTTTCAGAGATCATTGATTCTAATGGCACTCTGAATAGAATGGCATCTTTACCAAAAGTCAATCTTATGGACTTACGACCAAGTTCTTGAAAATAACGTACAGGTAGGTTGTGACCATCAATATCCATGTATTTGGTTACAATACGTTTGGTAGTTACTTTCTTCTTTCCTTTTCGTTTTATTATTGGCAAATTTTATCCATGTTTTTGAGCGAAATCTTTCATAATGTCAACGAGTACTTGTACAGACTCTTTTTCCAAAGCGTTATAAGTAGAAGCTCTAAATCCACCTACTGATCTGTGGCCTTTCAAACCAGAGCAACCCGCTTCTGCTGCTACTTTTAAAAACGCATCTGACAGACTATCATCATTCAATTGAAAAGTTATGTTCATCAAAGATCGATCTTCTTTTTCTACAACACCTTTAAATAATGGATTGTTGTCCAATTCGTGGTAAAGTAATTGGGCTTTCTCTTGGTTACGTTTATTCATAGCAGATGTTCCACCATTGTCTTTGACCCACTGCATAGTAAGCATACTGACGTAAATAGGTAGAACAGGCCAGGTATTATAGGCAGATTTCTTATCCACATGAGTTTGATAACTTAACATGGTAGGTAGGTCTCTTTCGACTTTCCCAATGAGGTCTTTGCGTATGATAACAAGCGTAGCCCCTGCTGGACCCATATTTTTTTGTGCCCCGCAGTAGATTAATCCATACCTGTCCACATCGATCGGTCTACTAAAAATGTCTGAAGACATGTCACTTATGATTGGCGCATCGGTTTCAGGAAGCTGATGAAATTGAGTTCCAAAAATTGTATTATTGGAAGTCATGTGCAGATAAGAAGTATCGCTGGGGATAGATATATTTTTAGGGATGTAGTTGTAATTTTTGTCTTTCGACGAAGCTATTACCTCACAAGGCCCAAACTTTTTGATTTCCTTGTAAGCTTTGCTTGACCAAGTCCCTGTATCTATGAGTGAGATCTTACCATTCTGATCCAGGAGGTTCATTGCTGACATATAGAACTGGGAGCTAGCACCACCGGTCAAAAACAAAACTTCAAACCTATCATCCAGACCAAGAAGGTCTTTACAATTTTGCATGGCTGAATCTAAAACCTCGACCAGATCCTTACCTCTGTGGGACATCTCCATGATCGATAAACCAGTATTGTTGAAATTCAAAACGGCCTTTGAAGTTTGTTCAATAACAGATCTAGGAAGTATTGCAGGCCCGGCACTAAAATTATGTTTTTTCATTAATAAGAATGTATTAAATAGATTTAAGAATCGAGAATCCAAAAATAGGTTTTTAGACTAAAAGATTCATTCAAATTTGAAGGATAAATAAGATGTTGAAAAAAAATTAAAATATATTGTGCTTTGTCAAAAATTAAAATATCTTTGCACTCGCTTTACAAAAATAGCAATGTATTTGCAGAAATGTCTGCAATCGATATACATGAAAAGTTCATTGACAATAAGGAGAAGTAAAAAAGAAAGAATTTGTTAGAAATTTATTTAGAGCTAGAGAAGTGTTAGACATGATCTTGCTATGGTTTCGGCTATGGTAAGTAAATCATAAAGAAAATAACATGGAGAGTTTGATCCTGGCTCAGGATGAACGCTAGCGGGAGGCTTAATACATGCAAGTCGAGGGGTAACGATGGAGCTTGCTCCAGGCGACGACCGGCGCACGGGTGAGTAACGCGTACACGACCTACCTTATACTGAGGGATAGCCCCGGGAAACTGGGAGTAATACCTCATAGCAATATTATTTTACGATTTAATATTTAAAGCTTCGGCGGTATAAGATGGGTGTGCGTTAGATTAGTTTGTTGGTAAGGTAACGGCTTACCAAGACTACGATCTATAGGGGGCGTGAGAGCGTGACCCCCCACACGGGTACTGAGACACGGACCCGACTCCTACGGGAGGCAGCAGTAAGGA
>ENA-ORXM01000452-ORXM01000452.1-marine-metagenome-genome-assembly--contig:-NODE-452-length-74023-cov-37.341736_pt1 | contig 74023 bp, 75 predicted proteins | sample MGYA00237867_ERZ511480 | MGnify/ENA primary metagenome ERZ511480 (study PRJEB26309, sample SAMN06266103) | marine metagenome | isolation source: Algal blade | place: United Kingdom:Sidmouth, United...
ACCATAAAATGATTTCAATTGAGCAAAAAATCTCTATTTTTCGCTTCAATCAAAAAAGTTTAAACGAGTTCAATATAGTGTGTTTAATTTTTTTATGAGTGAGGTTAAAATTAATTTAAGTTTTATGGAAGGTGTTTCCGTTAATTATAGGGGATAATTTCATTTTAAAGGATATGATCTAAAAAGTAAGTTTGATTCAAAGTTTAGCGACTCTTTAAAATCAATAAAGTAGATTTAGATAGTTTGAACATACTATTTATATTTTTTTAAAATAAAAAAATCAACTATAATACTTTGCGTATTATAGTTGATTTTCCTTTTAGGAATATGTTTCCTTTTTTTTAATGTTTTAAAAAAACTAGCATAAAAGCTTAAATGCGCTTTCAGAATAGCAAAAATATGTTTTGCTTTTCCTTGAAATAAAAATTGAATTCCAGCAATACCATCCAAAATCATTCGAAGAAGCAAAACCAGAAAAACAGAAATTCCTTTTCTATTTTTTAAGATGGAAAATAATGAGTTTCTAAAATTTAAAAAAGTTTTGCGTGGACTTACATAATTTAATGAAGCTCCACCAACATGATACACGGTAGAAGTACCACAATACATTACTTTTTTATTCATATTATGAAAACGCCAACATAAATCAATTTCTTCTTGATGTGCAAAATAATCACAATCTAAGCCTCCAACTTTCCAATAATTAGCACTACGAACAAAAAAACAAGCCCCTGATGCCCAAAAAATAGGAGTAGTGTCATTATACTGTCCATTATCTTTTTCAATACAATCAAAAACACGTCCTCTACAATATGGGTATCCCAAACTATCAATTAACCCACCACCAGCTCCAGCATATTCAAAATATTCTGGATTTTTATAATCCAAAATTTTAGGTTGAATAGCAACAATGTCCTTATTTTTAAATAATTTAATAATAGGAGTAAGCCAGCCTTTAGTAACCTTTACATCACTATTAAGTAAACAATAAAATGTAGCATCAATTTGTTTTAATCCTTTTTGATATCCGCCAGCATAACCCAAGTTTTTTTCTAGTTGGATCACGGTAATTGAAGGGTGATTTTTTTCTAGCCAGATTACGGATTTATCCGTAGAGGCATTGTCAATAATATAAATATAGGCTTCTTTACTATGTAAAATTACATTTGGTAAAAATTGCTCCAATAAATTTTTTCCATTCCAATTTAAAATTACTATTGCTAATTGATTGCTGTTTATTTCCATTTTTAAAATTGTACCTATCTTAAATAGCAGATAATATTAAAATAAAACTAATATAACATTATATTATTCAGACTTGTATTTTTCAAAAATATCAAAAAGTATTAAAGGTGAAAATAAAAATTAAAAGGAATTAATTTTATTCAGCTATGGTATACAATTTGCATTAATTATGAATAAAAAATGACTAGAATTAATTGTATTTTATTTTTAAGTATCGTATTGTTTAAATTTCAATGTTTTTCACAAATTATTGAAAATGATATTTTTGGAGATTTTTCACATAAATCTTCAGATGGTTTGTATAATGCATTTTTGAAAAAAGATATTTTTGATAATTTAAGTTTTACCGATAGTAATAAAAACGAGATCGTATTTAAAAAGAAATATTTAAAATTAAATTATAATAAAGTAACAGAAGATATTCACGCTAAAATTCTTTTTTTTAAAGATTTAATTAATGTTCACAGGGATAATATTGAATATAAAATAACCTATTCTATTAATATCCATGATAAAGTTGTAGTAGAGGATAATAGAGGGTTTAAAGAAGAAATAGGAAAAAATATTTTTAACGGATTAGAATATAAAAGTAATGAGAAGCAAGCAAGCTTAAAAAAAGATATTTTCAATTATTGGGTATACGAAGATTCTAGTGGAAACAAATTTCAGTTTAGTAATAGAACTTGGAGGAATTTAAAACACACACATTATAGTAATGAAAATGTGTTTACTTTTTTGATTAATAGTTTTTTACTTTTTTAAGAGGTATTCAGGCAATTCTTTCAAAAAAGAATAGCCTTCCGTTTTATAATCAATACTACAAAAATAATGAGATAGTCCATTAGTAACCATTAATAAATCTGAATTTAAGGCTAAATTATAGCGTGCAATTTGATCAAAAACAGTTTGCGTTATCTTTACAGTTGGAGCCTTACACTCTACCATTAAGTAAATACTACCATCTGAATTATAAGCAACAATGTCATATCGCTTTTTAGTACCATTTACTTTTAGCTCTTTTTCTACATTAATTAAGCTCTGCGGATATTTTTTTTCTTGAATCAAATAATTAACCACATGTTGACGTACCCATTCCTCGGGTGTAAGGATTACAAATTTTTTGCGGACAATATCAAAAATCGCTATTTTATTTTCGCTATTTTTGACTCTGAAATTATATGAAGGAAATGCGAGTTGTTGCATTTTTTTTAAGATATAGTTGATGTAAATATACATACTTCATTAAAATAAAAATGACAGAGGCAAAAAGCATTTTAAGAGACATTAAAGCTAAAAAATACAAGCCTGTATATTTTTTAGGTGGAGAAGAGCCTTATTTTATTGATGTTATTTCGGATTATATTCAAAAAAATGTGTTGGAAGAGCATGAGCGTGATTTTAATCAAACCATCCTTTATGGTAAAGAAACTAATGCAGGAGAGATTTTAAGTGTAGCTAAACGTTTTCCAATGATGTCTGAATATCAGGTGATTATTGTTAAGGAAGCACAAAGTATTGGGAAAGAATTAGATAAGTTAGAAGCCTATTTAAAAAACCCATTATCAACAACGCTTTTAGTGTTTTGTAGCAAATATAAAAAATTAGATAAGCGTAAAAAAGTAAGTAAAATTATTGCTGAAACTGGTATTCTTTTCGAAAGCAAAAAACTATATGAAAATCAAGTTGGCGATTTTATAACTCAAGTTTTAGGAAATAAAGGCTATAAAATTGAGCCAAAAGCCAGTTTGATGCTTACCGAATTTTTAGGAACGGATTTGTCAAAAATTAATAATGAATTACAGAAACTTCAAATCATAATTCCCAAAGGAAATACCATTTCGGCACACGATATAGAAGTAAACATTGGAATAAGTAAGGACTTTAACGTATTTGAACTCAATAATGCAATAGGCAATAAAGATCAGCTTAAAGCATATAAAATTTGTAATTATTTTATTGAAAACCCCAAGGAAAAACCATTAGTAGTAACCATTTCATTATTATTCAGTTTTTTTTCAAAAGTGATGCAATACCACGGTTTGGGTGATAAATCTAGCGGTAATGCAGCTTCAAAATTAAAAATAAGCACCTTTTTTGTAAAAGATTATGCAAATGCAGCACGTAACTATCCAATGAAAAAAGTAAGTTACATTATTGAGAAAATTAGAGATGCAGACGTTAAGAGTAAAGGAGTAGGTGCAAGTCAGTTTGGTCAAAATGATATTTTAAGAGAATTGTTAGTACAAATTTTCAGTTAGATTATAGGTTCCGTATTTTTACAACCTTATTAAAAGAATTAAGTTTTAGGCTTTTTAATTATAGCTTTAAGCTGAAATCTGATAGCTATTATAAATGAAAATAGTAATTATAAATTACGGAGCTGGAAATATTCAGAGCATCAAATTTGCAATTGAAAGACTAGGATACGAAGCGGTTTTAAGCAATGATCCAAAAGAAATTGAATCTGCTGACAAAGTAATTTTTCCTGGAGTAGGCGAAGCGAGTAGTGCAATGTCAAAACTAAAGGAAAGCGGTTTAGATACATTGATTCCTAATTTAAAACAACCTGTTTTAGGTATTTGTTTAGGAATGCAATTAATGTGTAACTCTACCGAAGAGGGAAATACAAAAGGTTTAGGTATTTTTGATGTTGATGTAATTCGATTTGAAAACACGGTAAAAGTACCTCAAATTGGCTGGAATCAAATTAGAGATTTTAAATCAGAAATTTTTAATGGAGTAACGGAAGAAAGTTACATATATTTAGTACATAGTTTTTATGCACCAATTTGTGAAAATACTGTTTCCGTAACTGATTATGGAGTAAACTATAGTACTTCTCTACAAAAAAATAATTTTTATGGGACTCAATTTCATCCAGAAAAAAGTAGTAATGTTGGAGAGCAGATACTTCTGAATTTTTTGAAGTAAGTAAGATTTTTATCTATACTTTTCCTTAATCACTGTCTTAAATTAAAAAGAATGAAAAAAACAATCACACTACTTATATTTGTTATGAGTATACTTGCTAATTATGCTCAAAATAAATCAGTTCCTGAATATTTATTAAATCACGAATTCCCTGATAGTATTAAGGAATTTAAAATACAAAATATAAAAAGGGTGTCTGTAACTTTTAAAGAGGTGTTGGAATTGCACAAAGGAAAGAAAATAGTGCTAGATTTTTGGGCCTCTTGGTGTAAAGATTGTTTAGAAGGGTTACCAAAATTGCAGAAATTACAACGGAAAACGACTAATGTAGATTATGTGTTTTTATCTTTAGACAAAACAGCTGAGCGTTGGAAAAATGCCATTATTAAATTAAATATTGAAGGGGATCATTATTTCATGGCTGAAGGCTGGAAGAATAGCTTAACTAATTATATTGGTTTAGATTGGATTCCACGATATATGATTTTAGATGAAAAAGGAAAAGTAATTTATGCTAAAGCAATAAAAGTAGATGCTGATTTTAAAAAGTTACTTTTAAAATAAAAAATAGCTTAATACTTTTTATTCGATACTTAATACTAAAAAAACAATGAGACTAATCCCAGCCATAGATATTATAGACGGTAAATGTGTCCGCCTTTCAAAAGGAGATTACAATACTAAAAAAATATATAATGAAAGCCCACTTGAAGTGGCAAAACAGTTTGAAGCACATGGCATCCAACACTTACATTTAGTAGATTTGGACGGTGCCAAGTCTAAGCATATTGTCAACCACAAAGTATTGCAACAAATCGCTTCTAAAACCAATCTAAAAATTGATTTCGGTGGCGGTTTAAAAACCGATGATGATTTACGAATTGCTTTTGAAAGTGGAGCCAATCAGATTACAGGAGGAAGTATCGCTGTAAAAGATCCAGATATTTTTAGAAGCTGGTTATCAAAATTTGGTGCAGATAAAATTATTTTAGGTGCAGATGCACATAACGAAAAAATAGCAGTAAGTGGTTGGTTGGAAGAAAGTGATAAGGAGCTAATTCCTTTTGTACAAGGTTATAAAAAAGAAGGAGTAAGCTACGTAATTTGTACAGATATTAGTAAGGATGGTATGTTACAAGGACCATCTTTTAATTTGTATCAAAAAATGTTGAATGAAATTAAGAACATAAAACTAATTGCTTCAGGTGGTATTTCAACTTTTGATGAATTACCAAAATTAGCAGAAATAGGTTGCGAAGGAACTATAATTGGTAAAGCAATTTATGAAAATCGTATTTCGATGAAGCAGTTAGAGGGATATATATTACAAAATTAGATTTGCGAAATTATGAATGAGAAATGTTTTTAATTTTTAATAAAGCGACTTAATTATTCTATTTTAATATTATATTTCTAAAATCTAAAATCTAAAATCTAAAATCAAAATTGTGTTAACAAAAAGAATAGTACCCTGTTTGGATATAAAAAATGGACGCACTGTAAAAGGTGTAAATTTTGTGGATTTACGCGATGCAGGAGACCCTGTAGAATTGGCACGGATATATGCTGAAACGGGGGCGGATGAATTGGTTTTTTTAGATATTTCAGCTACAGAAGAACGTCGAAAAACTTTAGCAAATTTAGTGCGAAATGTGGCTAAGGAAGTAAATATTCCTTTTACTGTAGGAGGAGGAATTTCTTCAGTTGAAGATGTAGACATTCTTTTGCAAAATGGAGCGGATAAAGTTTCAGTAAATTCATCAGCAGTAAAGCGCCCAGAATTGATTAATGAATTATCAGCTAAATTTGGAAGCCAGTGCATTACAGTTGCTATAGATGCAAAACAGATTGATGGACAGTGGGTTGTACATTTAGTAGGAGGGAAAGTTCCTACGGAATTAAATCTGTTTGATTGGGCAAAAGAGGTAGAAGAACGTGATGCGGGAGAAATTTTGTTTACCTCAATGGATAATGACGGAACTAAAGATGGTTTTGCAAACAAAGCATTAGCAAGACTAAGTACTGAGTTAAATATTCCAATTATTGCTTCAGGAGGAGCAGGAAATATACAACACTTTATAGATGCATTTAAGGAAGGAAAGTCCGATGCCGCTCTAGCTGCTAGTGTGTTTCATTTTAAGGAAATTGGAATTCCTGAATTGAAGGAAAAATTAAGACAAGAAGGAATTGCCGTGAGAGTATAGAGGTGAACTCGTTTAAACTTTTTTGATTGAAGCGAAAAATAGAGATTTTTTGCTCAATTGAAATCATTTTATGGTTGCATAGCATCGCTACGGAACAAAAAAATGATAAAAAGTGAGTAAAAAAGATCATTTTGCAGCCAATTGAAAAAAGTTTAAACGAGTTCGTTTATAAATAAATCAAACTATTTTATTTGAAACTAAATATTTCTTAATTTTTACAGGCTATTTAGATATGTTTTTAAGAAATATTTGGTAATTTTTTTTGATACTAAAAATATATTTAGATTTTTTATTAAAATTAAAAAACAGTTAAATGGCATCAGCTGAATTGTTAACTAATTTTATAAAATCAACTATTTTAAAGTAAATTTGTAGTAAACACAACGTAATAAATACTATGGAACAAAATCAATCCTTATTAATCAGTGCGCTATCTGATGATCGAAAAGTAGCATTTTATAAAAAAACATACAGTCATTTAGCATTAGCTGTTTTATTATTTGTGGTGGTAGAATGGATGTTTTTTCAAAGCGATGCAATTGTAAAATTTGCTTTTTCCTTAACCCAAGGTTGGAAATGGTTATTGATGCTTGGAGGCTTTATGTTAGCTACGACTTATGCTGAAAAAGTAGCACATAATAATCACAATAAAAACCAACAGTATGCTGGGTTGTTATTATATGTAATTGCAGAAGCTTTTATTTTTATTCCATTAATTGGGATGGCTATAATGATAGCAGAATCTGGAGGCGAAAATATTTTAAAACAAGCAGCAATTCTTACTTTATCTTTATTTGGAGGACTTTCAGCTGTTGTTCTAATAACTAAAAAAGATTTTTCTTTTTTACGATCGGCATTAGCCATTGGAGGAATGATTGCCATAGGTTTAATTATTGCAGGAATGGCATTTGGTTTCAATCTAGGGCTTTTCTTTAGTGTAGGAATGGTTCTATTAGCTTCGGGGTCTATATTATATCAAACGTCAAACATGGTTCATAAATATTCTGAGGATCAATATGTAGGGGCTTCGTTAGGCTTGTTTGCATCCTTAATGCTTTTATTTTGGTATATCTTAAGTATTTTATCTAGAGATTAATTTTTGATATATTCTATGTTTACGTATTCAGTTTCAAATCAAACTCTTCGTTATGTAGCGGCCCATAAGCAGCAAACATTATATAAAAAAGTTAGTGTAATTCTTTAGTAACTAATCTCTAAATAATAAAAACACAGATGGTTCTTTCAGATTTAAAAAAAAACTGCTTTCAAAGCAGTTTTTTTTTAGGGTAAAATCATTAACTTTAGTCTAAAAAAAAAGATGAATAAAGAAGAAATAGCCATATTGGCAGGAGGATGTTTTTGGTGTACTGAAGCGGTATTTCAGCGTTTGGAAGGGGTCTTAAAAGTACGCTCTGGATTTAGTGGCGGACATATTAAAAATCCAGCTTACAGGGAAGTAACAACGGAAAGGACTGGGCATGCAGAAGTAATTGAAATTACTTATGATTCAGGAAAAATCTCTTTTCAACAATTGTTAGAGGTTTTTTTTGCCACACATGACCCAACAACATTAAATAGGCAAGGAGCTGATAAAGGCACACATTATAGGAGTGCTATTTTTTATACTTCGGATGCACAAAAGGAAATAGCAAACCACTTTATAAAGCAACTTACGGAAACAACTGTTTTTGAAAACTCAATTGTAACAGAAGTAACCGAGTTTGAAGTTTTTTATCCTGCAGAAGATTATCATAACGATTATTTCAATCAAAACAAACAACAAGGGTATTGTAAATTTGTAATTCAGCCTAAAGTAGAAAAGTTAAATACTTATTTTAGAAAAGAAATGAAAAAGGATTTTTTGGAATAGCATTTGTACTTTGATTACTAAATATAAATTTCATGAATAAATTTATTGTATTACTTTTAAGCCTTTTATTTGATGGGATTGGAATGTTATCATACTTATTACCAGGAGTAGGAGAAACCACAGATGTTGTCTGGGCACCTGTTTCTTTATATTTAATGACCAAACTTTACAAAGGGAAAGATGGTAAAATAGCGGGGGTAATTACTTTTATAGAAGAAGCTATACCAGGCGTTGATGTAATTCCTACATTTACTTTAATGTGGATTTACACCTATATTATTTCACCTAAAAAGCATAAAAAAACACCTGTATCTTAATAAAAAATGTGTTTCGTATAATTTACAATAAAGACTTACCAAGTAATCACAGCACTTGCCCAAGTAAAACCACTTCCAAAAGCGGCTAAAACTACAGTATCACCTTCGTTAATTTTTCCTTGTTCCCATGCTTCAGTTAAAGCAATAGGTATTGAAGCGGCAGTTGTGTTGCCATATTTTTGAATATTATTAAATACTTGGTCATCACTTAATTTAAATTTCTTTTGTATAAATTGAGATATACGCAAGTTAGCCTGATGGGGAATCAGCATATCAATATCGTTAGGTAACAAGTTATTTTTACTCAAACCTTCCATAATTACTTCCGAAAAACGAGTTATAGCGTTCTTAAAAACAAACTGACCATTCATATATGGATAATATGTAATATCATCGTCTGTAGCGCTATTACTTTCTTCAATAATTTGCGGAACCCAATGCGCTGTACTTGGACCGATTAAAGCAAGTTCTTTAGCATGTATACCTTCACTGTGTAGATGTGTAGATAAAATTCCTTGCGAATCGCTTTTGCTACGGCTTAATACAGCAGCGCCAGCACCATCACCAAAAATCACAGAAACCGAACGCCCACGAGTAGACATATCCAATCCACCACTATGGTTTTCGCTTCCAATTACTAATACATTTTTATACATACCTGTTTTTATGTATTGGTCGGCAACAGAAAGGGCATATACAAATCCACTACATTGGTTGCGAATATCAATAGCAGGTACGGTTGGTAACTCTAATAAGTCTTGGACTTTAACTCCACATCCAGGAAAATAATAATCTGGACTTAAAGTAGCAAAAACAATTAATTCGATTTGATCTTTATCAATATTAGCACGTTCAATAGCAATTTTAGCGGCTTTTACACCCATAACAGCAGTACTATTCCCATCACCTTTTTTAATGTGTCGACGTTCTTTTATGCCTGTACGCTCTTGTATCCAAGCATCGTCAGTATCCATTAGTTTAGAAAGGTCTTCGTTAGTAATTATATTTTCAGGAACATACATTCCCAGTCCCGTAATTTTTGAGCGGTACATAAAGTGAATTTAAAATTGTGTTTACAATGCAATTTAACGAAAATAGGCTTCAGTTATTAACGAAAAACTATTTTTAGTATAACCAAAGCTTTATCGCCATGACACTCACAGCTATAATCATAAATATTTGGATAGCTCGATCCCCCTTTTTTAACAGACCAACGACTCGCAAACTAGCCACCAGCGGCATTTTCAATAGCAAGTAAAATTCCGTATTTAATATTTATATTTCCATTAATAGCAAAAATATAGATAGCTCCAATGGTTAGTAGAAAAACAACTAATGTTTTTATGGCATTTGATTTTACCAAACTTAAATTGTTCAAATAAGAAAACCCTAAAATCATTAAAAAACCAGTTCCAGCTTGAATAAATCCAGCGTATATACCTATGAAGAAAAAAGCTAGTAGAGAGATTAAATATCCTTTTTCAGGATTTTTAGTAAGTGTACGAGATGGTCTTGGTTTCCAAATGGTTAGTATAAGCACGCAAACCATTACGATTGATAGTACTTTATTAAACCATTTATCGGGGAAATCAATTGCAATTATAGCACCAATTATAGCACCTCCAAGTGTAACTCCTTCTAAAAGCAGCGATTTTTTTACACCTAAAGTAAAGGGAGATATATTTTACTTTTAAAGCCTAATGCAGAAAAAATAGTTTGTACGAGAATTCCAATACGATTGGTACCATTAGCAACAGTAGGAGGTAAGCCGAAAAATAAAATAAGTACAGGAAGGATAACCACGGAACCTCCACCAGCAAGGGTATTGATAAAACCAGTTAAAACACCAACGCCAATTAACAAAAAATCTTTAAGTTCAATTTTTTACTTTTTTTTGACTTTAAAAGCAACAGTTTTGTCTAAATTAATAGCTTCTTCAATACTTTCAATAAGTGCCTCATAAGGAATATCTTCTAAATTGGTAATATGATAACTCAATACCATTTTTCGCCCCATACTATTTAAGATACCTTTGGAGTTAGAAAGCTCATTTCCTCTCATAAAACTCAAATGAACTCCGTTTTTTTTATCAGGATTTAAATAAAAAATCCAAGTTTTACCAAAGTAAGTAGGAATTTTCCACTTAATAAAACCATCTAATTCATATTTATTAACAAATAAACCGTGAAAGAATGTGAATATTTCACGTTCTTTTTCAGATTGATTAAATATATATGATTCTACAGGATTCATTATTTTAAAATTATTTTTCTCTCAAATCTATGTGTAAATCGACTATTGTTAATTACATTCCTAGGTCTTAATAAAAAATACCTAGAGATGAATTTACAACAATACATTCAGAGTTTTCATTAGAAAAAACAATTCTATATTCTGAATTATTGAAGCTTAAAGTAATGATTAGTTTTTGTGTAAATACAAATCATTCAAACAAATCAGAAGATAAATAACGATCCCCACGGTCACAAATAATAGCTACAATTACACCGCTCTCAATAGTTTGAGCTAATTTGAGTGCCGCACAAACTGAACCACCGCTACTCATACCTGAAAAAACACCTTCTTCCTTTGCTAAACGCTTTGCCATAACAGTAGCTTCTTCCTGGCTTACTTCAATAACTTGATCTACTTTTTCAGCATTAAAAATAGTGGGTAAATATTCCTTTGGCCATTTACGTATTCCAGGAATACTTGATCCATCGGTAGGTTGTGCACCTACAATTTGGATATTAGAGTCCTTTTCTTTTAAAAAAGTAGAAGTACCCATTATAGTACCTGTAGTTCCCATTGCAGAAACAAAGTGAGTTACCTTTCCTTCAGTATCTCTCCAAATTTCAGGACCTGTGGTTTTATAATGTGCTTTCCAATTATCATCATTTCCAAACTGATTTAGCATTATGAAGCCATTATTTTTAACTTTATTTTCGGCATAGTCTCTAGCACCTTCAATGCCAATTTCTTTTGAAGTTAAAGTTACTTCGGCACCATAAGCACGCATAGTTTGTATACGTTCTTTAGTTGCATTTTCAGGCATAACTAATTCAATATTCAATTTAAATAAGCCAGCAATCATAGCCAATGCTATACCTGTATTACCGCTAGTAGCTTCAATAAGTTGCGTGTTTTGATTAATATCCCCTCGATCTAATGCTGATTTAATCATATTGTATGCTGCACGATCTTTTACACTTCCACCAGGATTATTTCCTTCAAGTTTTAATAATAAAGTAATATTTGGATTTGTAATTACATTTTCTGCCTTTATTAAAGGAGTATTGCCAATAAGGTCAAGGATACTATTTGTCATAGTGCTCGTTAGTTTTAATGTTCACTTGTCTGTTAATTGATATTACAGAATTTTCGGGTACTGATTTAGTCAACCAAACATTTCCTCCAATAATACTGTTTTTTCCTATGGTAGTATCTCCCCCCAAAATGGTAGCATTTGCATAAATAATTACATTATCCTCTACCGTAGGATGGCGTTTTGTCCCTTTTAAATCGCGAGTTACATATTTAGCACCAAGTGTAACCCCTTGATAAATTTTAACATTATTTTTTATAATTACAGTTTCGCCAATTATAGTTCCAGTAGCATGATCTATAAAAAAAGAATCACCAATTTGAGCACCTGCATTAATTTCCGTACCCGTTAATCGATGTGCGTATTCGGTCATTAATCTAGGTACTAATGGAAATCCCTTTAAGTATAATTCGTGACTAAAGCGATAGACCGCTATTGCATAAAAACCAGGGTAGGCTAAATATACTTCTTCAATAGAATTGGCAGCAGGGTCACTATCTAAAAAGGCTTGTGCGTCTAATTGTAGCTTTTTTAGGATTGCGGGAAAACTTTTAAGGTAATCATTCCAAATTTTTCGGCAAGATTTATCATGCTTCCAACAAGCTAAATTTGCTAAATCGTCAAATACAATGGCTAATTGATCAATATTATGAGATACATCTGCTTCTATGTCAAATAAAGTTTCGAATAAGAGTGATGTAAAATATTCAGTACGTTCTTTTAATCGAATCGGAAGATTTAAATCTTTTTTTTGAGATTCGATAGCTTTGATAATGGTTTCTTTTTGGGCATTCATAAATCTAGAAACTTTATGCAAATGTACTTATATAAATTCTCATAAAAAATAACGATATAAAATAATTTACATTAAGATTTTGAACTTATTTTTTCTTTAACATTCAAAAAAAACTGTGCAAAATATAATTTTGGTATAGTTATAGTATATAAATTTACAAAGTATTAATATTTATTATAAGTTTAAAACCTATAGCACAAGCATATTAAAAATTAAATATATGTCTTAACTCAAAGAAAAAAATCATATTAAATAATAATATACTATTTTAACTTTATTAAAAAATATAAATCTACAGTTATGAAAAAAAGAATTATTTTGTTTACACTCCTTTCAGGAATGTTGTTCGGTTTAAATATAATATCCGCTCAAAACAATCCTAAAATTTATGCGAAATTTTTAGAAGAACCACCAATGAAATCAAGTATCAACGACTTATTGGATACAAACTTTAAAATAGAATTTAAATCCAAAAAACAAGTCACAATTTATTTATCTTTAAGGAAAAAAAATAAACCACTAGCTAATTATATTTATACGGGCAAATCCAAAAAACCACAAATCCTTACTGGGCGGTTGACACAATTTAAAGGTATGCGTATCCCACCAGGAAAAGGATATTCTTATAAGTTACTTATCTTTGAAGGAGAAAAAAATGACTGGAGTAACAAGCTTGGTGAAGTAGTAGTTAATAATGTTGCTATTACTAGTAGTTTTAAAAAAAGAAGATAATTAAAAAAAAGCATTTTAAATAAATGCTTTTTTTTATGGCAAAATTTTAATAAATCAGTAAATAGATAATTTTTTTAAATGGCAGCTATCAACGCAAGCTTACTAAACTTTTTAAACGATTTAGAAAAAAATAATAGTCGTGATTGGTTTGAAGTCAACAAAACAAGATATTTAAAAGAAGAAGAAGGCTTCAAGACATTTGGTAATGCTATTTTGGAAGATTTAGAAAAAATAGATCATATTGAAAAAATGAAAGTCTATCGCATTTATAAAGACGTTCGTTTTGGTAAAGATAAAACACCTTTTAAAACCAACAGAACAATAGTTTACAGTAGGGAAGGTGCTGCATTGAGAGGAAGTTACTATTTGCATATTCAACCTGGGAATAACTTAATAGGAGGAGGTTTTTTTGCTCCTAACCCAGCTGATTTATTGCGCATTAGAAAAGAATTTGAAATGGATGCTTCGGAGATTCGTGAGGTTTTAGCTGATAAAGAATTTTCTGAAGTATTTGGAAACCAATTTGCACCTCATAATCAGGTGAAAACAGCACCTAAAGGTTTTTCCAAGGATCACCCTGCTAATGATTTAATAAAAAATAAATCATTCTTTTTTGAACATAAGTATACTAATGAAGAAATACAAAGTGCTGATTTTTCAAAAACAGTAGTTGAACATTATAAACTACTAAGACCTTATTTAAATTTAATGAGTGATGTTTTAACCACGGATTTAAATGGGGAATCAGTATTGTGATTATCTAACTTTAGGTGCTAAATTCTTAGTATAAGAAAAGTAGTTAAAATCATATATAAAGTTTTTATTAGACAATTACTGAAAAAGGCGAGAGTAAAGTATTTAGAAATTTTTTGCCAGATATACTCTTAAAATAAATAGTTGACTTACTTACTAAATCAAAAGACGTTATTTAACAATTAAATTACATTTTCAATGCAAAATCAAATATTAAATTTATTAGGTGTTCGTAAATTAATTTCCATACTGAAAGGATTATTATTAATTTCAACTTGTTTTTTTTTAACAGGCTGTCCTCCTGCAAAATATTATTATTTTGTTCCGACAAGTGCAAGTACTATTAGTGAAGATCAAGAATATATAATTAAAGTAAAAGAGGATCTTGAATATAGTATTTTCGCTAGAAAATATGTAGGTGATAATAAAAGTCCTGAAGCAGGTATTTCAGTCTTTTTTTATTCAGATGATAAAAAGAAAATATCTGAATTAAAAAAATTAGATCTTAATATTTACTCTAAACAATTAGGAACTTTACCTGAAGTATCCTCCATTGTAGTAGCGCCATCAATTCCGTATCAACTTGCTCAAAAATTCGCAGTATTTCGATTGGGTTTTTCAAAAAAAAAATTTAAAGACTATACAATTTACAATGATACTATTTTTGTTGAGTTGAATAATCGAAAAATTTTAAGCTTAACAAGAAAAAGTAAAAATAAATAGATTAGAAATTTTCTTTTAGAATTGAGGAGAGTAAAATTTTATCTACGAAATTTTATAATTTGCATTTAAAATAAACTAAAGGACTCTATTATAAAAAATCTTTTAAAAATTTATTGAAATAGGTATGAAAAAGAATTTGGATTAATAGTTTTAGTTCACCATAAATCAATATCATAACTTTAACGAATTAAAATGATTTAACTTTTTCGCTTTGTAGTGATTGGATTGGTGGATTCAAGTTATAAACACAACATTAAATAAGAACTCGTTTAAACTTTTTTGATTGAAGCGAAAAATAGAGATTTTTTGCTCAATTGAAATCATTTTATGGTTGCATAGCATCGCTACGGAACAAAAAAATGATAAAAAGTGAGTGAAAAAGATCATTTTGCAGCCAATTAAAAAAAGTTTAAATGAGTTCCTATAAATAAATTTAAAATTTATTGAATTAATGGAGTATTTAGTATTTTAATTCGAATACTATTATTTTGTTTTGAGCGATTTATAATTTTGTAAAAATTGTTTTCGAAGCAGTAAATAGTGCTTTACGATTTATTAAAACAATTGATATACAGTACTTTATGAAATTTATTTTATATATTCGCTGCAATAATAATAATAATAATATAGTGATTTATGACTGGTAAAAAGAATGTGATTTATTTATTTTTGATATGTTTTGCATATTACTCTAATGCAGCAACGTATTATGTGTCAACTTCAGGGAATGATACTAATAGTGGAAGTTTAACAGCTCCTTTTAAAACTTTTGATAAAGCTATTGCTGTAATGCAAGCAGGAGATGAATGTATTATTAGAGGTGGAACTTACCGGCAAACATTAACAATAGCAAAAGATGGTACTACTGGAAATCCAATTACTTTTAAGGCTATGGCTGGTGAGGAAGTTTTTGTAAAAGCAACAGAATATGTAAATAATTGGACACTATATCAAAATAATATATACAAAGCCACGGTAAATATGAACCTTGGAGATTATAATCAAGTTTATGATACGGGCGAGTTAATGCAGATTGCTCGTTGGCCCAATGATACGGACGGGGATCGATTTACTATTGATGCTAAAGTTGTAACTTCTAGAGGTACAAGAGCCTCTATAGTAACCTCAGGCTTGCCTAATGTAGATCTTGATGGAGTTATGTTATGGTATTTGGGTGGTCATACGGGGACTAGTTGGACTAGACCAGCAACTTCTGTTACTACGACCCAAATTAATTTTGATACACTTCCTGATTCTTGGCCCTTTAACCCTCATAATCCTTCAATATATAGAAAATACGGTAAATTTGGAAGATATTATTTATTCAATAAATTATCTCTTTTAGATCAGGCAAAAGAATGGTATTACGAGCCAAATTTAAATACACTATATTTTAAAACAAGTACAGGTAATGCACCAGTAAACAATACGATTGAAGTACCACATCGGATACAAACGGCTAATATCACAGGAGATTATGTGATTATAGATGGGATTCATTTTTTTGGAGGAAAGGTTAGAATCCTTGGAAATAATGTTGTTTTTAAAAATAATAAAGTTATTCATGGTTTGGAAAGGACGGATAGTATAACCAATACTAGTGCTCAGATTACTGAAGCCTCTGTAGAGGTTATAGGAGATAATACTGTAGTTGAAAGTAATACAATTGAAGAAGGTAGTTTGTCAGGTGTCTTTATAATGAGTTTTGGAAAAGTTAATAATAGAGGTAAAAATTCTAGAATTGAAAAAAACACTATTAGATATTTTAATGCTTTAGGCATACATGCTAGTCCAATTCGTTCAAATTCTTCAGGAGTTAAAGTTTTAAAAAATTTGGTATCTCACAGTGCGCGAGATGGTGTTTACGTTGCAGGAAAAAATTGTGAAGTTGCTTATAATGATATCTCAAGATCTCAGTTGATTAACGATGATTCGGGAGTGTTTTATACAGTTGGAGAGAAAGAATATAAAAACACCGAAATACATCACAATTGGATTCATGATGCTGTAAGCCCTAGTTACTCTAATCAAAAAGCGGCGGGTATTTATTTGGATAATGATAGTAAAGGGTATTTGGTACATCACAATGTAGTTTGGAATGTTACTTGGACAGGTTTTCAGCTAAACTGGGAAAACAGAAATAACAATTTGTATCATAATACAGTATTAGATGTAGGTGATGTCATGGGGACATGGGTAAATGGACGCACACAAACAAATAACAATGTGTGGAATAATTACACTAATACGCAAGATTGGTTGACAGAACCTGGGTTTGACTTTAAAGATAATATTCTTGATGAAACAAATGTACTTGTCGAAGATATTGCAGCTGAAAATTTTATGCCTAAATCAGGATCTAGTTTGATTGATGCCGCAGGAGTAATTGCGGGATTTCCAAAGGATTTTAAAGGAAGTGCTCCTGATGTTGGAGCTTATGAGTTTGGAGGTACAATGTGGACTGCTGGTATTAATGCGGTTGAAGATACTCCTGTAAATAATATTTTTTCTTTTAGGGTATCCTCGACAGCAACGTCTATAAGTTTAGATGATTTGTCAAATCCTACGTTGGTTAATTCAGATGATAATTTTCAAGTTGAAATTTCAGGATTAGATCCTGCTAAAACATACAATTTATTTAATCAGCTAAATAATAAAAACACATCGGTCCAAGTAGCGGGTTTTCCAAGTACAGGAATAACAGGAGTTGAGAGTATTATAGTCGATGTAAATTGGAACGCTTTTCCAAATAACCCTTTAGTAACGAGTATTTCGGATGAGTTTGAATGGAAAAGTAAACTTTTTGTACCAGGTGAAGGTTTAGTTATGGAGATAATAATACCCGATATTTTATACGATATAACGCTATCTACACCAGATATTTTGATAAAAAAGAAAAGCTTGTCTGTTTTTCCAAACCCAACAAGAGGAGTGATCAACGTATCAGGGATTAACGAATCTTCAGCATCTTTTTTAATATTGGATGTAAACGGAAAGGAAATAAGAGAATCTAAAAATTTTGAAGGCTTAGAGAAAGGAATTTACTTTCTGCAAATAACAAATAGTCAAATTAATGTACTCAAAAGAGTAATTGTTAATTAATGGTGTAGTTATCTGCTAAGTCTTTATTCAAGTAAATCAAGATAAAGTTAAAATTTATAGTTTAGCTTTGAAGGCCTTATAGATTGGTTTATTAAGATGTAATAAGAAATTAGTTATAAAACCTCAGTCATAAAAGCTGGGGTTTTAATAGTTATAAGTGCTTCATTTTTCGAAACTATTTAGAAAAATAATAAAGTATTATTCTATATTTTTAAGTCCAGAGATTATGCATTAGTAAATTTATTACAGCTTATAGTTGCTAAAAAAAGAATACTAATTTATATTCTTTAATTTAATCAAAACAATGCTATGTTAAAATTGAAAAAAATAGGAGGACTTATTTTTTTCCAAATTTTAATACAAGTTCTAGTATACAACCATGCTAAATAAAGCCAATATTCCCTTAAAAATTTCGAGATCAACACATTTTTAGAGATAATTATTTTTTTTTAAAGATAAAAGCCAGAAAAAAAGACTGAATAAATTTTTCTAAAAAGAGTTTGAAAAAAAGTGTAGAATATTATGACAAAAAGTCTAATTTTAATTTTTCGGAAATGGTTTACAAGAATACATTTATATATAATAAAATTTAAAATAATGTCTGAAGTGTTAAAGGTAATTGGAAGTGAAGAATGGTGTGTATTTGAAGAGTTTGGTATTCCTGCAATAAAAGCAAGAGTAGATTCGGGAGCAAAAACCTCTTCAATTCAGGCAAATAATATTAAAATTATAAACATTGGTACTGAAGAGTGGGTGCGATTTGAAATTAATCCAATACAAGCTAATCGAAGTATTGTAGTGGTTTGCCAAGCAAAACTTCACGATAAAAGAATCGTAAAAAGTTCCTCTGGTATTTCTGAAAAGCGCCTAGTTATTAAAGCACCAGTAACTATTGGTGAAGATACTTTTGAAGTGGAAATGACTTTAGCAAATAGAGATGCTATGGAGTTTAAAATGCTTTTGGGTAGAGAAGCCTTAATAGAAAGGTATATGGTAGATCCTTCCAAAACATATGTACAACAGGATTTTTCAAAAGAAGAAATTCAATCTAAATACTCTTCGTTTATAAAAGAAAAAACAGGATTAAAAATAGCTATATTGGCAAGTAATAAAGACTTGTATAGTAACAAGCGTATTATGGAAGCTGGGATTGCTTGCGGTCATGAAATGGCTTTTTTAAATGTAGAACAAGCCTATATGAAATTTGATGCGATCGAACCTCAAATCCGCTATAGAGGAGGGAATATTATCGATAAATTTGACGCAATTATACCACGTATTAAACCTTCGGTTACTTTTTATGCCTGTGCACTATTGCGTCAATTTGATTCCATGGGAGCCTATTGTTTAAATTCTGCGGAAGCAATTACGCAATCTAGAGATAAATTAATGGCCACTCAAATATTTGCTAAAAATGATATTCAAATTCCAATTACAGGTTTTGCCAAATCACCATTAGATACCAAAGATTTAATTAAAATGGTAAATGGTGCGCCGTTAATAATTAAATTGTTAGAAAGTACTCAAGGAAAAGGAGTGGTGCTGGCAGAAACAGGGAAAGCGGCTGAGAGTGTGATTAATGCTTTTAAGAGTGTCCAAACCAATATTTTGGTACAAGAATTTATTAAAGAAGCTAATGGACAAGATATTCGCTGTTTTGTAGTAAATGGAAAAGTAGTAGCTTCCATGCAACGCCAAGCTGCTAAGGGAGAATTTAGAGCTAACATACACCAAGGGGGTAAAGCGTCAAAAGTTAAAATTACAGTCGAAGAACGTAAACTAGCAATTAAAGCAGCTAAGATTTTAGATTTACCAGTAGCTGGTGTGGATATTATTCGATCCAATAAAGGACCATTGTTATTAGAGGTGAATTCTTCACCAGGTTTGGAGGGTATTGAAAATGCTACAGGATTAGATATTGCAAACATTATGATAGAATCTATTGAGAAGAAGTTGAAATTTGTTAGATGATTGGGATTAAAATGCTTTTGTAAGAATATTTTCAATCTTTTTTAATCTATATTAAAAGACAGTTTGTCTATCGTGTTTTTAATTCCATTTTGTAATTCTTTAATAACAGGTTTTATGGTGCTTTAAGGAAGGTTTGTTATCTTAATATACATTAAGCCATCAACAACACCATTAAATACAAGGATCGATATTAAAAGCAATTACTTTAGCATTTTGTTTTACATATTTTTTGAGTAGTACAGGCATTTTTAAAATACTTGGTTCGAGATCATCAATAATCTTATCAAATTTATTGATATCATTTTTACTAGAAGTAAAGATGAATTTTTTGTCTTCCTCATTGAGTTTTACTTTAAACTCTTTTTTGGGATGAACATACTTTGCTTTTTCATCAACAAAATAATTTGATTTCATAAATTCGACCATAAGAGATTTAGAAAAATCTGAAAATTTATCGCTTATAGTTACCCCCCCGATTAAATAATTATGTTCAGGAAACTTTAATGTAGTATGTATAATTCCTTTCCATAAAAGAAATAAAGGCAAAGGTTTTTGCAGATATTTAGAAGTAATAAAGGCACGACCCATTTCAATAGACTCAGACATCATTTTATGTAGCTCTGATCCAAATCGAAATAAATCTTGTAAATATAATCCCTTAATTCCTTTATCTTTATAAATGTTTTTTCCTAAACCTAATCTGTAAGCGCCAGCAATCAGTATCCCAAAGAATTAGATGGTGGTTATAGGTATCAAATTTATCTAAATCAAAAGCTTTATTAGTGCCTTCTCCAATAGCTCGATAGGTGATTTCTCGCAATCGTCCAATTTCTTGAATTACATTTGGCATTTGCGCTTTTTGGGCTAAAAAAACTTCATAATTTCTAGATTGCAATAGTTTACATCCAATTTCTCTACAGGCTTCTATAATACTTAAGTTTCCTTTTGAAGTAATCTCTTTTGGTGATCGTTTTAATTTTACTTTGGAAGGAATAATATCTCTGAATTTTTCGTAGTCAATGGAGTTGTCTAAAATATATGTTTTTCTTCTCAAAAAGTTCGTATACGACTCTATATCTTTAAAATCCTGTTGCTCATTAATAGTTATAGGTTTGCCAATCCTGACTTTTATTTTACGGTATTTTTGAGTATCAATCTCCTTAGGTAATCTGGCAGTTCGAAGTAAATCGCTAAAAATAGCAAGCCTGTAAAATAAGGGGCTATTTTTTGCTTTAAAATATACAGGGATACAGGGACTTCACTTTTTTTAATTAGTTTAATTACACTTGGTTCCCATTGTTTATCGATATAAATTTTTCCTTCTTTTTTAGTGCTTACTTCACCAGCAGGAAAAATAGCTAAAGGACGCCCACTTTTTAAATGTAAAATACATTCTTTCATTCCAGAAATACTTGATTTTGTAGATTGGCTTTTATCAAACGGATTTACACCAATCAAGTAAGGTCGAAGTGGAGTCAGTTTTTGTAATAAAAAATTAGACATTAATTTAAAGTCAGTACGTTTTTCTAACAGTGTTTTTAACAATATGACACCGTCAATTGTACCCAAAGGATGGTTGCAAACAATAATAAAAGACCCAGTGATAGGAATACGTGTTAGGTCTTTTTCTGGGATTGAATATTTTATTTTGTAATAATTTAATATGCTATTTAAAAAAGTGATTCCTGTTTCTTTACAATATTTAGCATAAAATTTATTGATATTACTAATGCCTGTTAGTCGTAGTAAAATAATACTTAATAAATGACCAAAAAAGCCAAACTTATCTATGCTTAACGCTTTAGCGACATCTTTAGAGCTAACCAACTTCATGGTAATAACTGTTGTAAAGTTAAAAATAATAGCGGTAAATTTAAATTAAAATAAATTTTGGCAGGTGTTTTTTGATAATTATATTTTAGTATAAGCAAAAAGAATGAAAAAACTGGAGTCAATTCATTTTTTAGTTATGTTTGTAATATTAAATGTGTTGTTTTGTTAAACACACATTGCCCTATATAAATGAAAGGTTTTTTCATATTCGGGTTTAGAAGCATAAAAAAGTCTACTCCAAAAACTGCCTTAGGGATAAGGAGCCGAATCCTCAGGCTGACTTTTAAAATTCTACATATTTTACGATTTAGGTCGCATAATGTCTTTATGCCCATATCGGTTATTAAATATCGCATATAATCTTGTGCCTTATTTTTAGAAATAGTTTAATTGTTACATTTTAAAAACTTATTATTTACCAGTTATGAAAACTAAGTACATAGATTTAATTGAGCAAACTTTTGATTTTCCTCAGGAAGAGTTTAAGCTTAATGAAGACCAATTATCTTTCCACGGCATAGACCTTATGGGCTTGATAAATAAATATGGCACCCCATTAAAGTTTACCTATCTGCCAAAAATTTCCGAAAATATAAACCGAGCTAAAGGTTGGTTTGCAAAAGCTATAAGGGAGCATAATTACTCGGGAAACTACAATTATTGTTATTGCACTAAGAGCTCACATTTTCAACATATTTTAGATGAGGCTTTGAAAAATGATATTCATATAGAAACCTCTTCTGCCTTTGATGTAGATATTGTTGAAAATTTAAAAGCACAGGGTAAAATTAAAGAAGATACCTATGTGATTTGTAATGGTTTTAAACGCGGTCAATATGTTGAAAATATAGTACGCCTTATAAATAGCGGACACAAAAATTGTATCCCAATTATAGATAATTATGAGGAGATAAACTTGTTAACAGAGTTAACTGAAAAACCTTTTGAAGTTGGAATTAGAATTGCTTCTGAAGAAGAACCAAAATTTGAGTTTTATACATCACGCTTAGGGATAGGTTATAAAAATATTGTGCCTTTTTATAAAGATACTATAAAAGATAATCCACAAGTGTCTTTAAAAATGCTGCACTTTTTTATTAATACAGGAATCAAGGATAATTCGTACTATTGGAATGAATTACGTAAGTGTATGAGTGTTTATGTCAATCTAAAAAAAGTATGCCCATCGCTTAATAGTTTAAATATTGGAGGTGGTTTTCCCATAAAAAACTCATTGGGATTTGAGTTTGATTATCAATATATGGTTTCTGAAATCATCAATCAAATAAAATCTTCTTGTCAAGAAGCTGGAGTTACTGTTCCCGATATTTTTACAGAGTTTGGAAGCTTTACTGTTGGAGAAGGCGGAGGAGCTATTTATGAAGTACTCTACCAAAAACAACAAAACGATCGTGAGAAGTGGAATATGATAAATTCATCATTTATTACTACTATGTTGGATACCTGGGCTATTAATAAACGCTTTGTAATGCTAGCAGTAAATCGTTGGAATAAAAATTACGAGCGTGTGTTATTGGGGGGGCTTACGTGTGATAGTGACGATTATTACAATTCCGAACAACATATGAATGCTATTTATCTTCCAAAATACAGTAAAGAAAAACCCCTATATATAGGTTTTTTTAATACAGGCGCTTATCAGGAAAGTCTTGGCGGGTTTGGTGGATTGCAGCATTGCTTAATTCCGCAACCCAAACATATATTGATTAACAAGGATGAAAATGGCGATTTGAAAACGTCTGTTTTTTCAAATCAGCAAACTTCGGAGCAATTACTATCTATTTTAGGATACGATTATCAATTAAATAAAGCTTATGGAAATGGAGTTCCTAAAATAAATTCAATATTAGATAATTCTAACTTATTATAAATAATAGTAAAATGAACATGCCAAAAACATATGCGGGTATTCCTAGTGAATATGCAAGATTGGATAAATCAAAAGTAGTTTTAATTCCTGTTCCCTACGACGGTACAAGTACTTGGGGTAAAGGGGCGGATAAAGGACCAGAAGCTTTTTTAGAAGCATCGGAAAATATGGAGCTTTATGATATCGAAACAGATACCGAAGTTTATAGGCAAGGCATTTGCCTAACAGATCCTATTGTAGAAAATAGTACTTCAGAGGCAATGGTTACTGCTGTTTATGATTTTACAAAAAAACAAATTAAGCGTAATAAATTTGTAACTCTTTTTGGAGGAGAACATTCTATTTCAATAGGTTCAATTCGTGCTTTTAATGAATGTTTTGAAGATTTAACAGTATTACAAATAGATGCCCATGCAGATTTAAGACCAAGTTACAACGGCAATATATTTAACCATGCCTGCGCTATGCATGAAGCCAATAAAAACACTAATTTAGTGCAAGTAGGAATTCGAAGCATGGATATTTCTGAAAGAACAATAATGAATAAAGAAAATGTGTTTTTTGCTCATGAAATGGCTACAGATGATTATTGGATGGACAACGCAATTGATGCTATGGGAAAAAACGTATATATTACTTTTGATTTAGATGCATTCGATCCTTCAGTATTAGCTGCAACGGGAACCCCTGAGCCTGGTGGATTGTTCTGGTATGAAACATTAGACTTTTTAAAGCAAGTATTTAAAGGGAAAAATGTAGTTGGTTTTGATATTGTCGAGTTATGTCCTAATGCAAACAGTAAAGCATCTAATTTTGCTGCCGCAAAGTTGTATTACAAGATGTTGAGCTATAAATTTTCTAGTTTAGATAATGATTTAGACGATGATGAAGGTAATAGTAAATATAAAATTGAAGGAATAAAAAATAGTCTAAAAATTCAAGAAAAATAAGATGTCAAAAGGAGCAGTTTCAGAATTCATAGAAAAATATTATTTACATTTTAATGCAGCTACTGTCGTAGATGCTGCTAAAGCATACGAAAAGCAATTAGCCGGGGGATCTAAAATGTTGGTTTCATTAGCGGGAGCAATGAGTACAGCAGAGTTAGGGAAGATTTTTTCAGAAATGATTCGTCAAAAAAAAGTGCATATTATTTCATGTACAGGAGCAAACTTAGAAGAGGATATTATGAATTTAGTGGCTCATAGTCATTACAAACGCGTGCCCAACTATAGGGATTTAACACCAAAGCAAGAGTGGGAGTTGCTGGAAAAAGGGCTTAATCGTGTTACTGATACCTGTATACCGGAGGAGGAAGCATTTAGAAGGTTGCAAAAGCATATAGTCAAACTTTGGAAGGATACTGAGGCCAAGGGAGAGCGTTTATTTCCTCATGAGTTTATGTATAAAATGTTACTTTCAGGCGTTTTAGAAGAATATTATGAAATAGATTTAAAAGATAGTTGGATGTATGCTGCTGCTGAAGCAAATCTGCCAATGGTAGTGCCCGGATGGGAAGATAGTACCATGGGTAATATTTTTGCAAGTTATGTAATAAAGGGAGAGTTGAAAGCTACAACTATGAAATCTGGTATTGAATATATGACAACACTTGCTGATTGGTATACTGACAATTCTAAAAAGGGGATAGGTTTTTTTCAAATAGGAGGAGGTATTGCTGGAGATTTTCCTATTTGTGTAGTACCAATGTTATACCAAGATATGGAGCGTACAGATACACCATTTTGGAATTATTTTTGTCAAATAAGTGACTCCACAACAAGTTATGGGTCTTATTCAGGAGCAGTGCCTAATGAAAAAATAACCTGGGGGAAATTGGATATAAATACACCTAAATTTATAATTGAATCGGATGCGACCATTGTTGCACCTTTGATATTTGCTTATCTATTAAATATGTAAAACTAAGTCACTATCAAAAAAATCAAATTTAAAAAAGGTGATTGTCGATTACAATAAGTTAAATGATATTATTTTAAACCTATTGATTAGTAAATATCCTCATGGATACGATGACGATGATATAATTACTTTTTAAAAAATTCGAAAAATGAATTAGTAGAGTGTGTTGAGGTTTCAAACGGAGAAACATTATATAAGGTCAAAATAAGTACTAAGTTAGAATTGAATCCAGCATGATTTTTATAATACGGATTCTGAAGACCTAAATACTCCGGAAGATTTAGAATATTGAATAAAATAATGAAGAACAAGAAGATTCAAATGACACGCTTAATAGCAATTAAAGAAGACTGTATTTTAGTTTTAACTAAAAATGAAGAGATTTAAAATATTCTTTAGCTGGAGGAATTAAAAAGAAAAATGAGACTGCTTTAGTTTCGTTAATAAGAGAAACAAAAGAGGAAATAGGAATTAGTTTAAAAGCGAGTGAGGTAGAATTATTATCAACTTCAGTAATTATAAAAGAAAATAGTAATAAAAAACTATTTTATAGTAGATGGAACAGATTTTAAACCTCAAAATTTAGAGCCTGAAAAATTCAAAATAATACAATGGAAGCCTTGGTATTTAGCTGTTAAATATATGGATAAAGCAGATAGTAAGACGGTAAAAGAGTATTATAAAAGCGCAATAGCTACAGCAAAATAATAACAAATAAAAATTAAAGCAAATTAAAAGCGAGAATACTACTTTTTTTAAAAACACGTGTAAATAATACTTGTCTGTTTACTAAAAGCAACCGACTTGAGGTGTTAAAATTCGGTAATTACAATTTACAATAACAATTAAAATTTAATTACAATGAAAAAAATAATATTAGTAGTAGTAGCATCATTTTTGTCAATTGGTTTAATCAGGACGTAATTTAGATGTTAAAAATGAGTTGTTTATTAATTTAATAGTAAACGAGACAGTAACAGCAAAATTTGATGGTTATGATGAAGATTTAGAAACCTATGATTTTACTTATGTAGATGATGAGGGGGATGAAATTTTAATTAGTTTTAATAAAATTTCTAAAGAGGCATTATTGCAATTTGATTTGATGCAAGAATCATTTATCGGTAAGGAATTTAAAATTAGTTACAAAATAGAAACCATTCTTGAAGAAGAAGAAAATGAAGAAGAGGGAGTTGAAAGTTATACTATTATTGATCTTGAATTGAAACAATAAAAAGAGTAGATCTTTCTGTTAATAATTAGAAGTAAGCCGGATTATGAACATTAAACTGCTATAATTTCGGCTTATATGTAAAAATTAATTGAAGTATTTTTAAACTTGATTTTAGAATTATGAACAGTGTTAATATCTCGATCTGTTTTAAATATAAAATTGAGAGTTTGTAAGTCAAAGTCTAATATTAGATTTTAAAAAAAGTATAAATGAATATACAGGATATTGAAAATATCGAACTTAAACTTTTAGAAATCTCAGATTATGAGGGGTTAAAAGAAGCTATGGTCGTAGCTTATACTTCAATGCCAGATGCCTATTGGCAAGAAAAACAGATTGAAATACTATTAAGTAAATTTTCTGAAGGACAAATCGTAATAAAAGTAAATGGACAAATAGCAGGTTGTGCACTTAGTATTATTTTAGATTACGATAATTTTAATGATTTCCAAACTTATCGACAAATAACAGGTAATTATTCGTTTGATACACATAGCGACAATGGCGATATTTTATATGGTATTGATGTGTTTATTAAACCTGAGTATCGAGGTTTGCGTTTAGGAAGAAGACTTTACGATTACCGAAAAGAGCTGTGCGAGAAACTAAATTTAAGAGGGATTGCCTTTGGTGGACGAATTCCAAATTATCATAAATTTTCAGATAGACTTACACCTAAAGAATACATCGATAAAGTAAAGGGAAAAGAAATACAGGATCCAGTTTTAAACTTTCAGATTTCTAACGATTTTCATCCTTCAAAAATATTAAAGGGGTATTTAGAAGGAGATAAAGATTCGAATGAGTTTGCGGTTTTGTTGGAATGGGATAATATCTACTACGAGAAGCCTAACAAAAAAGTAGTAGCCAATAAAAAAATAGTTCGTCTTGGGCTAATACAATGGCAAATGCGCCCGTATTCAAATTTAGAGGAGTTACTTCGTAATGCCGAGTATTTTATTGATGCAGTAGCGGGTTATCGATCTGATTTTGCACTATTTCCAGAATTTTTTAATGCGCCGTTAATGGCGGAAAATAATCACTTACCAGAATCTGAAGCAATTCGAAAACTAGCGGAATATACAGAAGCAATTGTTCAAAAATTCTCTGATTTTTCAATTACATATAATATTAATATTATTTCTGGAAGTATGCCTGAAATAAGAGAAGGGAAACTTTATAACGTAGGATATTTATGTAAACGAGATGGGGTAGTAGAACGATACGAAAAATTACATGTAACACCTGACGAAGCTAAAGTTTGGGGGATGCAGGGCGGTAGTAAATTACAAACTTTTGATACAGATTGTGGTAAAATAGGAATCCTAATTTGTTATGATTCTGAATTTCCTGAGTTGAGTAGGTTACTGGCAGACCAAGGTATGGATATACTTTTTGTGCCTTTCCTTACCGATACTCAAAACGGTTATTCTAGAGTTAGACATTGTGCCCAAGCAAGAGCGATAGAAAACGAATGTTATGTAGCTATTGCAGGGAGTGTAGGTAATTTACCAAATGTGCACAATATGGATATTCAATTTGCACAATCTATGGTTTTTACACCTTGTGATTTTTCATTCCCAACAAATGGAATAAAAGCTGAAGCCACTGCAAACACAGAAATGATTTTAATTGCAGATGTAGATATTGATTTGTTAAGAGAATTAAACCAATTTGGGGCAGTAAAAAATTTAAAAGATCGTAGAAAGGATTTGTTTGAATTAAAATTAAAACCGTAATTTTAGGAGATTAATTTTCTGAAAATAAAAAGAAGTTCATTAATTTAATTTTAAAGGACTTCTTTTTGTTTTTTAGAGATGAATTCATGTAATAAGATTCCAGTAAGATAATGTCTACACTATAATACCCATTACTTATTATTTATATAAATAATAAGTTCTAAAAATATAATAGTATTTTCAATTTTAAGAAAATCCAATATTTGGTTTATTTAACAAATAATGTTTCAAAATTTTAATAGTATTCAGAAGAATTTAGATGAAATAATAAGCGAACAATTGCCTATTATTTTTACTTCCAAGATTAATATACATCAGTTATTTATCTTTGATTTGTTAGACTTACAGCAAGGTTTAAACGAAATAGATTTTAATAAAAATACTCAAACTCAGATTTTGGTTGCTTTAATGAAGTATAAGGAAAGAACTTCCGAAATACTTCAAGATTATATTAGTACCTACAGCAAAACAAGTTTAAAACCTGCTTTTACTTCTTACTATAAGGCTATTGATTCGTATACGGATTCTTTAGATAGTTCGGTAACAATTGTACAGGATAAAGATCGTTTTCATGCAACTTCTGAAGATACAAAATTTGTAAAGCTTAAAAAATTTGTAAAACGAAGCGGTTTTAAAATAGAAACGTTCCCCAAGCGGGTGGGGTATGCTATAAAAGGATTTCAGAAAAAAGAGCAACGATCAATTTCTTATTGGGAACAAAAAATAGCACTCCAAGGAGTAACTTCTTATTATTATAATACGGTATTGTTAGAGCGTACTGAAGCGCTTTTTGCAAATATCAGTAAGGAAATAGCACAAACAATAAAAGATTGTTGGGATACCGATCATCAATTAGACAAACAACTTATTGATTATGTAGAAAACGGCAATCAATTTCAGGCGCCCGATACAGTTAGTAAACGGGAAGCCCTTAAAGTGCGCTTTAGCGAGCTTGAAAAAAATATTGTTGAGGAGTTGAAAGAAATTCAAAAATCTACGGCATTAGATTACGAAATAGCACTTTCTAAATCGGGAACATTAGAGCTCAATAATGCCAAATTTTCAGAACCTAAATTGGCTGAAGCAAAAGCATCAGCTCAAAAAAACAGATTAAATCAAGCCGGAAGATGGAATAATGCTTTTTTAGTTTTAACTGATGATTGGGGAGTAGATTTAGAAATTTATAGGCTTATTTTCAAAACAAATCAAAGTTATGTAAAGCTTGAAAATCAGGTCAAAGAGAATTCCAAATTAATAGTTGAACAACTGGACCTTTTAAAAGAGTATCAGCAAGGTGATTATGATCGAATAAAAAACACAGTAAGTAACCAGGAATTATCAGAAGCTATCCATGCTGAATTAAAAGCATTAAAGCTTAAATACAATGCACGATTATTACCTACAGTCACTCAAAAAATAAGTGAATTAGAACTTACTTCAGTTATCAACTCTTTTGAGAGTACTTTAAATAGTTTGCTGCAAAAAATTTCCAAAAAACGAACATTATCAAAGGATTTTGATTTTTTGTCACCCATACCAGCTTCTGGTTTTAGTAGTTTTTCTCCTTATGAGTTAATAAATTACGAGAGTTGGCCTGTTTTTTTGAAGCAAATTAATAAGGCAAAGGTCGAAATGACCTTGAAGTTTAATGACACTATACAGACATTAAATGAACTTAGCAATATTGTTCAGTTTAACCTAGAGTCCTCACTAGCATTACTAGAAGAAAATCAAAGTAGTAAAAACGATGCAAAAAAAGTAGCTATCGAAGGTTTGCAACGGAATTTAGATAAGCTAGACAATATGTACCCCAAAGTAGAAGCATTTGGTACAGATGTAAGCAAAATTTTACAGGATAGTATAATTCAGTTCAAAGACAGTATAATAAGCTTTACGGAGAGTGAAAACATACTACAGCTTAAATTAGTTATAGCAAAAGCCAAATCAATTGAAAAAAGCAAAGAGGTTAGAAATAAAATTAAAGGGTACATAATTTATGCTATTCCCTTAATTAGGGCCGGTGTAATAAAATACTATTTACAATCCGTAGGTTTTGTTAAATCAAAAATGCTTAGGTACGGACTGTTAGCTTCTGAAAAAACAATAAATAAAGAGCTTTCTGATTTTTTATTAGAAGCAGAAAAATCGGTTAATAAGTTACCGTTTATTTATCAACGTTTATTTCGTTCTGAAACTTTAACTAATGAATCGTTTTTTTCTGGAAATCAAACTGCCTTAGAAACTTTAACTACAGCTTATAATTTATGGGAAAATGACCGATATCGAACCACCATAATTATCGGTGAAAAGGGATCGGGAAAGACTTCACTCCTAAACTATTTTTCAAAAAAGAAAAAAATTTCTTCGCAAACAATAACGTTGCGAATTAAAAAAACTATCTATACAAATGCACAGCTATTTGCTTTTTTATCAGAGGAATTTTCAAAAGAATTAACTTCAGTTGATGCGCTGATAAATTTTTTAAATACTTCAAAAAAGCAGTCTATAATAATTGAGAATTTACAACATTTATATATAAGAAAAATTAATGGTTTTGAAGCATTACATACTTTGTTGGAGGTAATAGCACTAACAGAAACCAATATATTTTGGATGACGACTTGCTCAAAATATAGCTATAATTATTTAAATAAAACAATTTTTTTATCCGAACAGTTTACAACGGTTATCGATTTAGATGATGCTAATATTGAAATTTTAATAGAAGCGATTTCGGTAAGACACAAGGCTAGTGGTTATGGACTTTATTTTGAGGAACCGCCTAAGGAGTTCTTGAGTAAGAAGTACCAAAAAGAGAACTCAGAATTGGAAAGGCAAAAATTTTTAGAACGTGATTTTTATGAAGACCTTTTCAAGATCTCAAAAAATAATTTTAAGATAGCTTTCATGTATTGGTTAAGGTCAGCAACATCGGTACAGGGAAGTAAAATACATTTGAGATCGCTTAAAGAGATTGATTTATCTTTTATAGAGCATTTGTCTACAGGGAAGCTTTTTGTACTAAATATTATTTTACATCACGAGCAACTTAAGTTAGAGCATATAGCTGATATATTAGGCTTAAATACTAACGAGATTAAAAGATTAACAAACTCCTTATTTGAAGATGGTTTGTTAATAAAGAATGAAGAATACTTTACGATTAATACTTTACTATACAGGCAGGTAATTGCCTTGTTAAAAAGTAAAAACTTTATACATTAAATAATGCTTAAAAAAATATTTTCGAGTATTTGTTTTCTTATTATTACAGTAGCATTTGCTCAGTCTAAAACAGAAACAAAGCCAGCTAAAACCGCAATTACTATAGTTGCGGATACTTTGCAAATAGCTGTAACACCAGTTGGTAAAATTACAGAAAAAGCTACGAATACACCTAAAATAGCTCAGAATATTGTTAAAAAATTAACGCCTCCACCTATTTGGAAATTCTTCTCAATAGGAAAAATTTTATGGGCTGTTATATTTCTAACAACAGGTTATTTTTTAATTAAATTTATAGTCTCCGTTTTAGAGCGCTTTGCCGAAAAATCAGCAAATAAAAGAATTACAATAAAAGGAATAATACCAATAATCAAAATTTTTGGTTGGATTTTGATAGTGATACTTATTATTGTAGGAATATTTAGGCCTCCAGCCGCTACTTTAATTGCCGTGTCTGCTTCATTAGGTATCGCTATTGGTTTTGCAGCTCAGGATATTCTTAAAAATATTTTTGGAGGAGTTATGATTTTATTAGATCGCCCTTTAAAGGTAGGCGATAAGATTGAAGTTGGTAGTCATTATGGCGAAGTTGTAGAAATAGGCTTACGTTCTATCCGAATTGTTACTGCGGATGATTCGTTGGTAAGTATCCCAAACGGAGAACTAATGAATAACTCCATTTCCAATTCAAATACAGGAGAAGCAAATTGTCAGGTAGTGGCTGAAATTTATTTGCCCATAACTGTAGATACAAATAAAATTAGGCAAATGGCAATTGAAGCAGCTCAGGTTTCTAAATACATTTATTTGAATAAACCTATTGCAGTGTTGTTTTTTAATGAAGTTAAGGAAAGAAGGTCTTATTTAAAAATGAGGTTGAAGGCCTACGTAGTCGATATTAGGTATGAATTTGCTTTTAAAAGTGATATGACAGAGATTGTTATGCGACAGCTTATTGAAGAAAAATTAATTGATCCTAAAGATCTGATGTAGCAGTGTTACTTGCGGAAAACTCTTCAGGACTTGCTGTAAAAGTAACATCTTTCGAATTATCTAAAATCTCGATCCCTCGTTGGATCACAAGCGAGTTTGGAATCGTAATGTTACGATTATCATCTGTTTTCATAAACAAATAAAAACCAGTAATATCTTTAACCTCCCCTGACCAATCAAAATCCTTGTCCAAAACCCGAATACGATCTCCTATTCTTAAAGGGTGGCTAAAAAATAATATAACACTTGCTGTTAAATTGGATAAAATTGACCATTGTGCAAAAAAACCAACTCCTAAAACAGCTAAAACGGAAGAGATAAAAACTAAAAACTGGTTATGATCTACTCCCCAAATTATAGCAAGTCCAGAGGCTGTTATTATATAAATAAAAAGGTAACTTATACTAAATATTACTTTTTTTCTATTGATGTCAATAGCTCTAACAAAACTGAATCTACGAATGTATCTTTTAGTGAGGAAAATCACTAAAGCCATAATCATAAATAATGTTATGGTATAAAAAACTTCTTTATTGAAGGTAAACATAGCAATTATATTTGGAAAACAAAATTATAGTTTAAAATGGAATTTAATTCCATTTTAAATTATAAAATTCTCAAAAGTTTGAAGTCTTGTATATTTACAATAGCATAAAACTAAATTAGAGGCATTACGTCACACTAATTTGTTTCAGCGTCTCATCAATTAGATTGCTCGCTTAATAGTTATGTAATGTCATTCTGAAATAAGTTCATAATAATATATCTATCATAAAATCAAACTTTTATTAACCGATATCAGGTTATTTAGTTTTCTGAATCTCCTATAAATTTTATTGGCTTATTTCAGGACAAGACCATGGAATAAATAGAAAAAGCCAAAATCTAAATTAGATTTTGGCTTTTTCTATTATTATAGTATCCTCAGACTATATACGGTATTTTAGTCGTTAAATTGATCTTCAGAAATATCATCTGTAGCCAACCCATTACCTCCATTGTTATCTACATCTAAAGATAATTCATACGACGGTAATTCAACTCCCTCACTAGTTCTTATAGGAGAGAAATCAACGATATCTCCACCTTTTTCATACTGCGGATTTTTAGTAAACTTCCCAGTACATCTTCCACTAAGACTTGTTTCTTTCCACAATTGCCCGTAAGCTATTTTTAAGTAATATTTCCCTTTGGGAATATTTTTCATATCGTGATTATCACCTGCTTTAATAAAAGCGATTCTATAAGTAACCTCATCGCCATTGGGTGTATCAATTTTTATTAATTTAACTACAGCTTCAGTTTCTGAACCTTCATTTTTAATTTTCAAATGGTTATCCATTTTATAATCAAATTCAGGAACAATATTTAAACATTGAGGAGTTTCTCCAGTTTCATATTCTGTTTCATCCCAATCTTCATATTCATCAGATACTGGTTCAGAAGCAGCTTTTTCAACTTCCACTTCTTGATATACTATTCTTTCTACCACTTTTTGTACTGGCGCAGCAATAGCAATTAAATCACTATTTTTCATAAAACCGTTTGTATTACCAAACTGAACGGCCCACCAATCTCCATAGGAATCATCCATTAATTGAACTTGGTCTCCCTTATTCAATTCTTGAATTACCGAAAAGACTGCTTTGGGTCCACTTCTAATAAAAGATGTAGGGACTGATACAAAATAAAGTTCTTCTTGTGCTACGAGTTGAGTTAAACTTAAACTCAGAAAAACAACGATTGAGGCTAAAATTGTTTTCATAATTATATTATTAAGATTCTAAACAAATATTTCAATTAATATGCCAAATTGGTTGACAAAGATATATTTGTTATTTCAAATATAGTCCAAATTAATGATAAAATCGATGAAAAGCACGTTTTTATCACTTTAATACACCTTTTTCCCTTTTTCAGCAATAAAATCACCTTACAAAGCTATAAGGATTGACTAATTTTGCAAAAAAATCAATGCTCAATATCTTTATAGACTTGATTTTTAGATAGTAATCGGTAAGTTCCTAGTGTAGTATTTTCTAATTTTATATTCATTATTCTAGTTCGTTTTAGACGAATTACCTCATATCCTAAGTACTCACACATCCGTCTAATTTGTCTATTTAAACCCTGAGTTAAAACAATTCGAAATGCAAATTTTGTAATTAATTCTACTTCACATTTTTTTGTTATAGTATCCAAAATAGGAATTCCGTTACGCATTCTATCCAAAAAATCCTGATCTACCAATTTATCTACTGTTACTATGTATTCTTTTTCGTGATTGTGTCTAGAACGTAATATTTTGTTTACCACGTCACCGTCATTGGTTAGAAGGATCAAACCTTCACTGGGTTTATCCAATCTGCCAATTGGAAAAACACGCTCTGGATAGTTAATAAAATCTATAATATTATCCGAATCCCTTGTATCTGTAGTACACACCACACCTACAGGTTTATTAAAAGCTAAGTATACATGTTCTTTTTGAATTCCTTGTATTTTTTGTCCGTCAATAAATATAGTATCTTCTTTATTAACCTTTTGCCCCATTTGTGGGGCTACGTCATTTACAAGTATTCTCCCTTCTTCAATCAATCTATCCGCCGCCCGTCGAGAGCAATATCCTATTTCACTTAAATATTTATTGAGCCTTGTTAAATTCTCCAATTTTATTTTGTTTTAAAACAAAAATACTTAAAAAAACAAAAGCCCCCGCAATGCGAGGGCTCTGATAAAATATATTATTTATTTTCTTTTTCTATAATTAGAAAGAGTAGATTGCTCCTAACATGAAAGAAGCTAAAGATTTCTGAGACTTACCATTAAAATCTGCAAATGTATCTTCATTATTATCCGAAGAATCTATTCTAAATTCTGGCTTAATTGTTAAAGCTCCTGAAGTAAATGAACCGGTTAAAGTAGTTGCAAAAACAGAACCCTCTGCTTTTTTATCAAGTGTTAATGCACCAACACCGCCTTCAAATTCAGCAAAATACTCCCCTCTTAGACCTAAAGTAAATGCTTCTGATATTGCATATTGAGGATATAAAGCCACACCATAAAAACCTGAATTATCTGGATCCTTAGCTCCCTCAGTTAAATTCTCAAAACTTGTAGTATTATACGTTGCGTTAACTCCTAAATAAAATTCTTCTGAAACATCCCAACCTGTAGTCAAATCAACCTGAAATGTATTACCCGTTTTGATTGAATTTGTAATAGTTCCCGATTCATCCCTATCTACTTCTATAGAATTATTTATAGATGACACATCTCCTTGGTTACCATATAAAACATTCAAATAAGCACTACCTGTGTCATTCGAATAACCTAATTGTAAACCTCCAGTATACTTACCTGCCTGATTAGCTTCTGTAAAATCAGTAGCATTCATAACGGAAGCCATTAAAGACCAATTATCATCAATAGCAAAATCTGCTTTTAAACCTGTATGAGAAAATGGTCCGTATGAAAACATATATGATGTAGAATAATTAAAATTTCCCGTTGGAGAAATCACTTCATATCCTAAAAAAGTATTAAAATTACCAAGTGTAAAAGTTACAGCATCTGAAGCAGCATATGTAACATATAATTGATTAATAATATTTGAAGATCCAGTAGAATTAAAAACAGCATCAGCACCTCTTGGCCCATACACTAAATCTGCTACAAAACCTACTTTACCTAGTTGCTTCGAAGCAATTAAGTTTACCATCCCTAATGCAAAACCGTCTCCATTAGCAAAAGAAGTGGCAGGAGCCGACGCACCATTACCATTTTTCCCATTCAAATTAGCCCTAAAATAAGCATCAACGGAACCTGTTAGTTCGATTCCTTTTGATTCTTCTTCTTGTGCAGTAACAGTAAATCCTGCTAAAGCGATTGCTGCAATTGCAGTTCCTTTAAAGAAATTTCTTTTCATAATAATAGTTAATAGTTATTAAACTTTTTCTCATAAAAATAAGTATTACTACTTATTTTGAGGTCAAAAATAAAATATAGCTACGTAGTCACCAAAGGAAAAAGGTTTTTATATGCCATTTTTATTGATTCTTTAATTTTTAAATAAGAAAATATTGAATACTTATTTTCAAAGCACTATATTATAAGGATTTCATTAAAAAAAGCTGCAATTGTAGTTTTTTATTTAAAATAACATCAAAAAACCCAGTAAATACTCAATAATAATTATGTGAATATTATTAAGTATTAATTTTGCTTTTCTAAATAAATTATGTTGCCTTTACTTTTTTTTGGTTGCTTCGGTGTTTTTGGCTGGGCTTTTGGTAGGTGTAAAACCTCTGTTTCTTTTTCTGAAAGTTTAATTAAGACTTCTAAGTTATTGAACAATTCGTACAACCAATCGCTTTTATGGTTTTGTGTTTTTAATTTTTTTAATACTTTTTCTCTTACTCCTATATATTCCTCAAACCTCAACCTTAATAGCCCTGAGTTATTATGTTTTAAAAGCTTCCATTTAAGTGTTGATGCTTTTTTTCCTCCAAGACCATATATGCGTTGTACAATTAATGTATCAGAAATTAATTGATTTTCGACTGTTACCACCCCCTTTTTACCAAAGTCTGCTTTGAGCTGACTTAATAATGGATCTTTATTTGAAGAGAAAAAAAACTTTTTAGGGTTCATTGTATTCCAATTTCTCCAATTTTCGAAGTTTATAAGTTGCTTTTTAATTGGAGTAAGTGTAAATGAATTATAAACTACTTTTTCCTCTTTAATATATATAGATGGTAAAGTTGCTACGTAAACGCTTAAAAAAATGAACGAAAATGCTCCTACGATTAGTGCTATTTGAAGAAATTTTAACATTTTTTAAAAATTTAAGTACACTTTTAAACCAAATAAAAACAATACGAAAAGAATAAAAAAGATTAATACCCAGAAACTTCCTTTGTAGTGTTTAGTATGAATTTTTACATCTTTCCTATAACTAAAGATCATAAGAGAAACAAACACAATTATAAAAAAAGTTACAAAAATAATCCTGCCTGTAGTAAATTCCATAAATAAAAAATTTACTCAAAGATAGAGAAACAAAAAGCCTTTCAAAAATTTGCTAGAGTTTTATGAAGTTTGAAATGTTGGACTACCTAGCTTTTATTGAACAATTTTTCAACAACCTACTTAAGCAACTATTTTGGATTTGTTATAAAAGTTATTCCATTTGATGTGTGTGTTGTAATTTAAGAATGTATGTAGTCTTTTGCGATTATACCAAACTTTAATATATTCAAATATTGCGGTCTTAGCTTGTTTCTGATTTATGAATTTAGTGTAATATATCATTGCAGTCTTCAAGGCTTTAAAAAAGACCTTAACCTAGGGTTGTAAAATCAATTGCCTTTTCTACTCATACTTTGCGTGATAAGCAGATTTATTTTAAGCGCTTTTCTAAATTCTTTAGAGGCATATTGCCCCCTCTGTCCAAATGAAAAATAAGAGGAGCTTCAGTAGTTTGTTCGCTGATTACTATTTTCCATGCGGGTAGTATTGTTTTGTTTGTGTCCATAGTTGTAGATAGCGTCCAACCTATTTATTACTTGCCTGTCATAAAGATTTATGACCATGATTAAGTATAATCAACCTCTATTCATTTTTAATGTAAGTTATATCGAAGACCCAAGCTTGATTTAATCGAACCATTTTAAAATCTCTACTTAATATATTTTTGCAAACAGTTTCTTTGTGATTGGAATCAGTAGTAACTTTAAATTTCTTTTTTGTAATACTTCTCCCGCCATTAATTCGCATAAGTTTGTTTCCTCTGTTTGGAGATGTGTTATGGCATTTTGATTGTATTAGTCATAAAAGTAGTCGAGAGTTTAGACAAAATCAGAAAATATACTTTGACCGTGTAGATCAGGGAGGACAAATAATTGCACAAAGAGGTAAGGATAAATTATATATTCTAATCCCTATTAATGATGATTTATATTTTGATGCTGAAATGTTAGATAAATTAAAAACAAGTTTGCTGGAGGTGGGGAGGGAGGATACTAAGAAAATTAGCACATCTAAAGAAATTAGTGAGTTATTAGGTTTATGAATTAGATTTTAGCATTTTCAAAAACAGCGCTTTCAGAGATAGAAAAGGACAAGAAATCTGGAAATAAATCATTGCTAAAAATGTTAAAACAATTACTTCCTGAATTAGTGAAACACACAATGACAGATATTGGTCAGTCAAAATTATTAAAACATAATTTATCAGGAATTTATTCTCGTTTTATCAATCAAAAGCATCGTCTAGTTTATAAAATTCAAGAAGAAATAATTACTATTTATATTATGGGTGCTCATTCACTTTATGGAAAAAAATAAACAAATAAAAATTCTTGGGGCTATTCATGATATTGACTTAGACACTATCGCTTTTTTAGAATAGAAAACTTGCAAAAAAACAATAGCGTTTCTAGTGCAAACTTGAAGCGCTATTGTAATCTTTTAAGCATATTTTAATTGAAGGATAGCTTGCTTTGGATAACTAACCCTTCAAACTATAATGATGGTATAGTTAATTAAATTTATACTAAAGTAATCTCAATACTGCTTATAGTTATTCAATTTGTAATTTAAAAGTTAGCGAAAAATCAAAATAGAATATTAGTTCTCAAAAATAAGGGGCTTTAAAAAGCTATAATATTTTTTATTTTATATTAAATAGAACCTTGAATTAGAGTTATACCTTCTAAAAATAATCTTAAAATTACAATTTTACTTGAAAAATTAGACACAGCTAGCTATTATCCAACAATTTGTTATGTTTTTTAATTCCTTTAAATATAATTTTTCCATTTTCAGGAAGTCTATTTTAAATATTCTTGATCCTGTAATTAACGTTTTGAGACTGAAAGCATTGATATCGAAATTAATACATTAAAAAATTAATTTAGCCACATAATGATTCCTGTAAGAAAAACTGAACTTCCTATATGTTTAAAGGATTTGACTTACCCTATATTCAGTTTGAATGCAAAATTAACAATAATGCATTACAACAATCTTATCTTTTTTATTAGTTATAACGCAGGTTTAAGATATTCAAACTTAGATTGCCTGTTTTTTGTTATTAAGCATCAGGGCGTCCTTTAAGGCGCTTATCAATTTTTCTTTTTTTAAGAGTAACCTCTTTCATTAAATCCATTAATTTGGGGTCTTTTGTTTCTTTATAAATATCATTAATTGCTAAAACAACTTTTTTTCCCATTCGAGAAGCTTTGACTCTATCACTTGTGGATAGGTTTCTCATACTCATTTCAATATACTGATTAGCTTCTTCAATAGTATCTGCCATATTCTTACTATTTAATTCATAAATTATTTTAATAAATCTACTTGTCTTTATAAATACCAGAGTCTATGAATAATAATTTTATAGACTCTTGAAGTATTGATCATGTAATTTTCAAACCTACTATATTATCTGCAATACACAAAATACTAGCCTTAAAATAAAAAAAAAATTCATTATTAATGATTTTCAAATTATATTATTCTGAAAAAAAATAGTTTTTAGCTCAAACCGTCTTCAAAAATGATTGTGTTTTAAACTTACTCTGTTGTGAATAATTCTTATGACTACATAAAAAACGTTCTATCTTAGTTTTTCAAATATACCCAAAATCTTTTTTATCTTTTCAATGTAATGTCTTTCAAAAATTTTATAAGCTCTAAACCCTACCATAACTTCAAAAAAAACAATTTGTATTTAAAATAGAAAGAAAATAGAGAATAATATATGCCTATTACTTTCATTTATCTATCTACTTTTTCGGATCATCTATGTCTTCGGAAAAGCAGTAATCTCATAAGCTGCAGAAGCAACCGCTAACTTGCCGTTTGACTTGTTTATGGCTTCTAACATGGTTGCAAATAGTGTTGATTTAGTGCCTCTGCGTGATTTGTAATCAACCACATAGCGCAATGTAAATGTGATCCAATTTTCGTCGAATGACATGGTTACCATAGGCTGTACTTTTGCATTTTCAATATTATAAGTCCCGATCATTTCATTCCAAGAAATTTGAGACGAATTTGAAAAATCGCCTACTACTTCTTTTAATATTTTATTAAAAATTTCTTCGGCATATTTATAGTCATTGTTTGTTTTTATAGGAATAGTTATTTCGTCCCACAAAAAAGGAAAATCTCCCGAATAATTATATACAGGCTCTTTAAACACAAAGCTATTGGCTACTCTAACAATTTTACCGTTATATAAGTCGCCATTTACCCAATCCCCTATTTCCATTAAGGTTGTTCTTAAAATTCCAATATCAATTACATCTCCTTTAATTCCACCTAATTTTACACGATCTCCAACTTTAAAAAAGTTACTAGAAAATATAGATATATATCCCGCAACACTAACTATAACCTCTTGCAAAGCAAATGCAATACCAGCACCTGCAACTCCTAAAGCTGTGCCGATACCTGATAATTTTGCATTAAAAATGAAAAGAATTCCTATTATAAAAAGTATGTATCCTAAAAAATTTACAAACTTTTTTAATTTGTATTTGGAGTTATTGTCCTTTGCGATCTTAAAAACACCTTTATGTAGTATTTTTAATAAAAAATAAACAACAATAAATATTAATAGGTTCTTCGCCAAAAGTTGTGGATTAAAGGTTTTTACAAAAAAAACAAAATTTTATGAAAGAGTCATTTATCTCATAAAAGCCTTAATTTAAAACTACTTAATGGGGTAGATTATATTAAATAAAATCACCTTTTTTCTTAAACCATACTTTTTGGCGAAGAACCAAATAATATAAAAATGGCTGCTAGCTTAGAAAAAACTGGATTCCTGAAAAGTTCTTTTATTTGTTCCATTTTGGAAATTTAAATTGTAATAATTAATATTTGCAAAAGTAATATAATCTGGATTGTATGCCCCTAACGAATTATTAAGTTTATACTGTACGTTAATCCAAACCTAATGGTCTTCGTAGGATGAAGATTTCAGAATCCTTTGTAGCCTTGTGAATATTAACTAATGGAAAGCTAAAATGAATGCAAGGTAAATGACTTAACGGTATCACAAAAATAAATATTCAATAATCTAAAACAGTAATTGAAAAACATCTAAATTAGTATTAAATGACACGATTTATAATAAAAGAAAAAAAAGAAATTGGTCTTGCTCCTGATGAGATTTTTTTTAGGGGTGAGAAAAAAACCGATGATGTATTGCTGCGAGTTATTGATTTTGATTCTGCAAACCAACATGAAATTATAGTTCAATCCGTAGACGAAGTACTAAGCTATCAAACTAAGGAATCAGTAACTTGGTTTAATATCGATGGATTACACGATGAAAATTTAATGAAGCAAATTTCTCAAGGGTTTAACCTTGAAAATTTAATTATCGCAGATGTACTAAATACAAATAATAGATCTAAAGTACACGAGTATTCAAATTGTATTTATTTGAATATTAAAATGCTTAGACAAGAAGAAAAAACAAACCTTGTAACCGTTGAAAATTTAAGTCTAATCCTAACTGATTCCATTTTAATTTCATTTCAAGAAAGTAAAGGTGATGTTTTTGAGCCTATTCGCGAACGAATTAGAAACCAAAAAAGAAGAATTCGTAATTCGGGAACCGATTATTTATTATTTGCACTATTAGATATTGTTATTGATAATTATATTTATGTAATTAGCAAACTAGGCGAAAAAATTGAGGATTTGGAAGACGAATTATTGCAAAAACCCAATCAAAATGTAATTAAACAGATTAATAGTTACAAACGAGAGCTAAATTTTTTAAGAAAAAATATAAATCCTACCAAAGAAATGATTTTGGCCCTGGTAAAAATGGAATCTAATTTTATTGATAATAAAAATGACGTCCATTTCAAAGAGCTTCTTAGTAACATAAACCAAGCTATAGAAACCTCTGATAGTTATCGTGAAATCCTTTCAGATCAATTAAACATATACCATACCACTATTAGTAGTAAGTTAAATGATATTATGAAATTCCTGACTGTATTTTCAGTTATTTTTATTCCGTTAACCTTTATTGCTGGTATTTACGGGACTAATTTTGATAATGTGCCTGAACTTCATTATAAATACAGCTATCATATAATGTGGATCGTGATGATTGTAATTGCTGTTTCAATGTTGTTTTACTTTAATAAAAAACGATGGTTATAATTTAAACTCGGATATAAAATCAGTTAAATAGTATTATTTAAACCATTGTTAATTCACTGCCTTAAAGTTTCTTTTTTTTTTTTAAATATAAATTTCAGATTCTTACTAATTAACATTATTGAAGTACACTGCGATTTCGAAATCAAATCAAAAATGATGAATAATCTAAGCTTTATGATATATTACAAGCCTAAAATCAATTTGTCTTCGATTGAGGGTCGACGCCAGTTAGACCAGCAGAAACTATAAATTTCATTACTTCACTAGAACTTTCTTTTACAGGTTTTATGTTTTTTCTGGGCACTATAAATAACTCTCCCGAAAAATTATATGAATGCGGAAAGTATACAGCTACTTTATCCTGTTGGTCTAAAAAAGATATATTTTCCCGTGTTATAAAGCCTAATTTTTCAATATCTGAACTTGTATTTATTTTAACTAATACAGGTTGATTAAACTTTTTTTCTTTCCCTACAAAAGCCGAGAACAAGTCGTTTAATGACGAATACATAAATTTAAGTAGCGGAACTTTATTTATCGATTTTTTGAAGATTAGTTGTAAAGGTCGAGCAATAATAGTATTACCAACAATGCCAATTATAATAAGAAGCAATACTAGTGTTAAGAACCCTAAACCTGGTATTTTTATATCATAAAATTTAAGTAGTAGTTTTAGTAAAGTTCCATCTATTAAAACAAAAACAGAATACAGTATGTAAACTGTTATTCCAATAGGAGCTACATATAATACACCTTGTAGTAAATGGCTAATTAATTTCTTCATACTATTATATTAGTTTCAACATCCAAAGTTCGATAATTAAATAACTAAAATATCCTAAATTTTCAGATTTCTATTCTCAATTTTTGACAAAAAATTAATTTCTGTTGTTATTAAATAGCCTCTGGACTCGACCTTTTTCCATTTTTTTTAATCAGGTTAAAACCTTTAAAAAGCATAAATAAAATAAATTTTGAACGAATTTTCCAGCTGGTTTGATGGTGATTAATTTTATAATCGAAACTAGCAAAAAAGGTCATTGCTAATGAAAAAAAATCACTTAATTTATCAAATAGTGGCTGTACTACTTCAGATTGTTCATGCCAAAGAATTTCGGTATTGGCTTCCCAAATTAATTTATTAATAGTAGCTGAATATCCTTCTAATTTTAATTGCTCTCTTGCTTTATTTAATTTTTCAAAAGCATTAATTATAATTTGATGCTTTCCTTGTTCCAATAAAAGGGATTTAAACAATTGAAAATTCATTTGACAAAAAGAGAGGTGTGCCCAACCTATTTCTAAAATTTTTTTATTATTTGTAATTCTAATTACCTGAAAATCGTCCTCTAGGGTGCGGTTCTTTTTTTTACAGGTTGCTGCGAAGGATTTGATACCTGATTTTTCCCAATCCCACAATTGCATTTTTTTTCCTATGTGAAAAGAAGCAAAAGCTGCTATACCTGCCCATTTGTATAATTGTGGTTCGTTTTGATATAATTGTGCATAGTAAGTGGTAATGGTACGATTTCGTTTAATTACTTGTACCTCTGGAGGGAGATTAAAACTGTATTTTAAGAACGTATTCATTTTGTTATAAGATGAGCATACTTTTTTTGTTATTTAAATCCAATACCAAAAACTATCGTTTATTGATGTTTCTGATGTTTTCTGATATTTTTTTAAATACTGATTATTAATCGAAAAATAAAAATCCGTAATTTGTACTATTATTTAGCTTTCCCCTGAGTTTACTTCTTGGGGAAAGCTAAATAATAGTACTACTTATATAATATGTGATTCTGTAACTTCTATTTTATGAAGAAATGCAAATTTAAGTAACGCACAGTTTAAACTTTACGACTAATTAAACACGTACAATTAAATTCATCTTAAATTACTCCTTGTGCTAACATTGCATCTGCAACTTTAACAAAACCGGCTATATTAGCTCCTTTTGCATAATTTACATAACCGTCCTCCTCAGTTCCATATTGTAAGCAAGATGAATGAATATCGCTCATAATTTGTTTTAATTTCTCATCAACTTCATTACGTGTCCAGTTAAAGCGAAGCGAATTTTGTGTCATTTCTAATCCTGATGTTGCTACACCTCCTGCATTTGATGCCTTACCTGGAGCAAATAAAATTTTAGCTTTATGAAATGCCAATATTGCCTCTGGTGTACTTGGCATATTTGCTCCTTCACTTACACAAATACAGCCATTTTTTATTAATTTGTTTGCGTCCTCCCCATTCAGCTCATTCTGAGTTGCACAAGGCAAAGCGATATCACAAGCTACTTCCCACGGAGTTTTCCCTGATATAAATTTAGCAGAAGGGTATTTTTTTACATAAGCATCAATTCTACCTCTTTCGATATTTTTTAAATGCATTACGTAATTTAACTTTTCCTTAGTTATTCCATCTTCATCGTAAATATAGCCTGAAGAATCTGACAAGGTCACTACTTTTGCTCCCAATTGAATTACTTTTTCTGCAGCAAACTGAGCTACATTTCCTGAACCTGATATGGAAACTGCTTTATTCTCAAAAGACTTTTTTTGTGTAGCTAGCATACTTTCGGCAAAATATACTGTTCCATATCCTGTGGCTTCAGGCCTAATTAAGGATCCTCCCCAACTTAATCCTTTCCCAGTTAAAACTCCCGTAAATTCATTTCTAATTTTTCGATACATTCCAAATAAATAACCAATTTCCCTACTTCCCACACCAATATCCCCTGCAGGCACATCGGTATTTGGCCCAATATATCTAAAAAGCTCTGCCATAAAACTATGACAAAACCTCATAATTTCTCCATCTGTTTTTCCTTTAGGATCAAAATCAGAACCACCTTTTCCACCGCCCATTGGTAAAGTGGTTAAGCTATTCTTAAAAACCTGTTCAAAAGCCAAAAATTTAAGAATACTCATATTTACTGTAGGGTGAAACCTTAATCCGCCTTTATATGGTCCAATTGCTGAATTCATTTGAATTCTATATCCTCTGTTTACCCTAACTTCCCCTTCATCATCTACCCAAGGAACACGAAAAGTAATGGCTCTTTCAGGCTCCACCATTCTCAATAATATATTTTTCCCATTATATATTTCTTGAGAGGCGATGTATGGAATTACGGTTTCTGCAACTTCCTGTACTGCCTGTAAAAATTCTGGCTCATGAGTATTACGCTCGCGAACTTCTTCCATAAAAATTTTTATTTTGTTTTCCATTTTTCTTGAAAATATAAATTAATAATTCATTTGTCTTTTTTGAATTTAAATACTGCTCTAAAAACAAGGCTTTATTTTGGTATTAAAAACTCAACTATTTTTTGTCCTACAAAAATATTAAATTACCCTAAGCTGATTACAAACCAACACTGCCTTTTAATATACTTTAATAACCCATTATGCATTTTTACTAAAATTTGTCAGTTCCACTGAAATTCTGAAAGAGTTTTTTATCGTCTCGGCTATGGTTAGTACGGGAATTAAAAGTAGTGAACTTTCGATTAAGCACTTAGCCAAAACTTTTTATTTTGTTTTATCTTTTTTGTTCTAAAGCCAAATCAAAAGATTTGGCGGACTTGATTAAAAAGCACTAAATTTTGGGTTAAGCACTAAAACCCGTATTAATTATAGCCATTGTTAGCCACTGCCTTTCAACCAATCAAATGAGTAATTAATAGTCCTAAAAGAGTTGTTAGAACTATTAAAATCAAACTATAAAGCCAATGGTCTTTAGCAAGTTCAAACAAACCTTGAGGACTTATTCCATATATGTCTTTCCATTTTGATTTAGTTTTTAAATCTTCCTGAGCGGTCAATTTTATAATGTTTTCCATAGCATCGACTTTTGCTAAAGTAGATTGATGTAACCTTACAAATTCTTTATTGTCAAAAGCCTTTGCTTCTTCATCTCCATTTAGCCAGTTTTGTGCGGATATTTCATTCATTTCTAGTATCGAAGGTAATCTTGGATGCCCAGAGTAATTTTCCCCATATTTTTTACTTATAAGTCTTGCTAGGTCATATTTTTTATCGTCTTGAATGTCAAAAGGCTTAGCTCCAAGAATAGCGGCTCTATGAATTAGAGCTTCAAAGCCATAATTGATATTTCTCATATTCCAATGAATCCACCTAAAATCTTTATGTTCTTTTGCAAATTTGAAAAAGCTAGTTAACATTTTCTTTTCTAACTTATCATAGTTTTTTGAAATATCACCAAATGAAATATTTTTAAGTTCTGCAATTTTATGAATTGAAAACGATTTTGTTTGAGCTGAATTTAAATATCGCACTGCAATTGATGTAATTCTAGGAGTTTTACCTTCTTTAATATCGTAAAAACTTTCGCAGGAGTAATGAATTATTAATGCGTGGGAATCATTGTCATAAAAGCCGTTGATTTTTTCTTTTGCTTCTCGATGTGCTTTTACTCTTCTTAATGTTTTTCCCATTTAATTATTGGATTCAGTTTTGATTGTGGCTAACAAAAGCCTAAAATTAGAAATTGTAAAATAGTTCTCGATATTTTTTTATTTAAAACGAACTGAACTTTTCAATTATTAAAATATTTAAAGCACATTGGGTTTTAGTATTATAAACCATTAAGTACTGTTAAAAATTAGTTCCTATTATAATTAAAGTTTACATATTGAAAAGTATAAAATAATTTTAGATAAGAAGTCTAAACTCAATCAAAATAAACCCAATGATATTCATTTTTAAACACTTAGACTCACACAACATCTTTATTATTAAAAAACATCTTGGCTAAACACTACTTTTCCATATCTTATTTTTTGAAAAGAATACTTATAATCAAAAAAAAGCCTTGATTATTCTTATCAAATATCAAGACTTTTTACAAAGGTTTTACAAACTACTTACTCTTCAACATCTATTAAAAAAGGTGTTTTCCCATTGGTTATTATAATTTTACTATTCGGAGATTCTGATAATCTGTTAAAAGCTTCAATACTTCGTATTTTAATTATCTCTTCAGTTAAGCCTTCTGAAAGTATTTTTTGCGCATCTCTTTCTCCTTCTGCATCAATTACTTTTCGATCTGCTTCCAATTTAGCTTGTTGTAATACAAACTTCATTCGCATGGCATCCTGCTCGGCTTGCAATTTTCGTTCAATTGAGTTTGCTAAACCATTAGGCAATTGTATACGTTTCATTAAAACAGCAATTAGTTCAATACCATCAGCTTGTTTTTTTAAATTTCCTTCCATTTTCAATTTTATCTCCTTCTCTATTTGCGCTCGCATACCCGAATGCATATCCTTAGCATAAAATTTAGCACATATGTCTGAAGAAGCAGACCTAAATACACTTGTAATTATAGATTCGTACTCCTGCCCCAAATTTTCTATTACTGAAGCTATTTTGTTTTTTTCTAAACGATATAAAATAGAAATCTCAGAATTTACACTCAAACCCTCTTTACTCGGCAAACTAAGAACTAACTTAATATTATTAGTCTGAGTAGACTCTCTTATAATTTTACTAACTAGAGGATTATAAAAAACGGTCCCTGATGTTAATACTTTATTAGAAAATTTACCTAATGTTTGTTTTACACCTGCTTCACCAGGCCTTATTACTGCGCAACTGGAGCATAGTACCAACACTCCAATTAAAAGAAAAAAATTATTTTTCATATACTTAATTTTTAATAAATTATTATTTTAGTTCAAAAACGAAACTTCAAACCGCTGTCCTCCAAACTCGAAAAATTTAATTTATGGTAATACTCATTAATTTTTTTCGGTTTTATTAGATAGTCATGAATTATAATTGTTTCGTGTGTTAAAAATTTTGATCGCTCCGTTTCAATTAATTCTTTTTTAAAATCCTCCAGACTTTTTAATTTTTCTAATTGCAAATGAATATTATATTCTAAAAAACTATTAAAGCATGGTTTTAAATCCATATTCGATATATTGAAATAAGCTTTTGCACTCATATAATCCGTACTTACACTACCAAAAGTATTATATCTGTATGAACAAAATATCGAGAAACTATTCTCGCAATCATTAGAACTTAATCCGTACTGATCTTTATGTATTTCTCCATACATAATAACCGTCATAAAAAAACTAAACGTAAATGCTAAAACTGTATTTTTCATATTGATATATTAAAGTTGAAAATTTAAATTATTAAACTATGCTAATTTAAGACATTCAATACATATATTATTATTTATACTTATAATAACTTTAATAAGTATAACTTATGGTAAATTAGTGCTTCAAGCCTTAGTTGGGTTAATTGATTCTTAATATTAATATCTATTCTGTTAATTAAACTATTTGCTTAAATTGCTTGTACTAATAGTATTTGTGGCTTTATTATTAAACTTTAATTGATGAATAATTTTGATATTGTATCTAATTCTACTGGGTTGGCTCCTGAAACCGTTTTATATATTGGGAATAAAACAGACCACCCCTTAGAAATTGAAGTCTTTGATTATTCTGAACTAGAAAATAAAAGATCCGTATTTGATACTATTACTGATTTTTTGAAGTCGACTAATGCTTTAAAAAACAGGTGGGTAAATATTAATGGACTAAATAAAGCTTCTGTTTTTGAAAAAATAGGAAGTACGTTTAATTTTCACCCACTAATACTTGAAGATATTGTTAATACAGAGCAACGTGCAAAATTAGATGAGTTTGACGACCACCTTTTTTTAGTATTTAAAATGCTCCATTACAATACCGAAGGAGAGTTGTGTTTTGAGCATATTAGTTTTATTTTAGGCAAGGATTTTTTGTTTTCTTTTCAGGAATCTGATAATGATGTTTTTGAAGCAATTAGATCACGATTAAAAAATAATAAAGGCAGAATTCGAAATTTTGGGGTTGACTATTTGTTGTATTTATTACTAGATGCTATTATTGATAATTATTTTCATCTGATCGAAGATTTAGGAAGCAAAATTGAAGGCATGGAAGATGGAGTGTTTGCAAAAAAACAAGAAGAGGATATTGCCCAAGATATTCAAGCTCTAAAAAGAGAAATACTACGAATTCGCAGAACTATTTTTCCGATTAGGGAAGTAATCAAAAGAGTGGTAAAAACACAAAGCAATTTGTTTACTTCCAAAACACAGTTTTACATAAATGATTTGTTGGATCACATAATACAAGTATCTGAAAATCTAGAAATTTACAGGGAAATGGTCGCAGGTTTAATGGACATGTATATGACTACTATTAACAATCGAATGAATGAGGTAATGAAAGTCCTTACCATTATAGCTACTATATTTATCCCTTTAACTTTTATTGTGGGTGTTTATGGGATGAATTTTGAATATATGCCTGAGCTTAAATTCAAATATTCCTATCATATTTTAATTACCACAATAGTATTAATTTTTGTTGGGTTTCTGTTTTATTTTAAACGAAAAAATGGTTATAAGATAAGGCTCGCAAGCATTCATAGATTTATATAATTTCAATAAATTTTGCTAGACTATAATAAACAGTAAAAAACTAAAAGAATTATAAATTAATGGGCTAGTTAGTTTAGGAACTCGTTTAAAATTTTTTGATTGAAGCGAAAAATAGAGATTTTTTGCTCAATTGAAATCATTTTATGGTTGCATAGCATCGCTACGGAACAAAAAAATGATAAAAAGTGAGTGAAAAAGATCATTTTGCAGCCAATTGAAAAAAGTTTAAACGAGTTCTATCTTAAAAAAGTATCAAAACAATAAATACTTAGCACTTATCATTTGACAAAAGCTTAAAATATGAAAATTAGGACATTTAAATTATTAAACGAATTCAAAGAATTTGCAGTTAAGGGTAATATGATAGACATTGCTATTGGTGTTATTATTGGTGCTGCTTTTAACAGAGTCATTAATGTTTTAGTAAAAGAAATATTTTTGCCTCCGCTGTCATTATTAACAGATGGTACGAATTGGGCAAATAAGAAGTGGGTTTTGCGAGAGGCCATTATTGAAAATGGAATAACAAAACTTGAGCAAATTGTTATTGGTTATGGTAAATTAATCGAGGCGGGAGTGGATTTCCTAATAATTGGATTTACAGTATTTTTAGTTGTAAAATTTATGAATACACTCAAAACAAGAGGGGAGGACCCTAAAGACACCACGATTAAAACACCAAAAAATATCGAACTTTTACATAGGCTAACAGAGTTACTGGAAAAGCAAAATGTAATAATAGAAAATAGATCTAAATAATATTTTACTTTAAATTGATAACTATTTAAAAGCTTTATTTTAAAATATTTCCACGACTGGTTAAATTTCACATTTATCTTCTTAAAATTTGACAATTCGTCTAAAAACTTTAAACCGACTTTTGGAAGAAGGAATAAAATATATTAATGAGGACATTTTTATAATCTGCGAAGATTTAAAAGACTAATTGAAAAAAATCCCCTCAAAAACTCCTCTTGAAGGTCAAATTTTCAATACCTTGAAGCTAGATATCTTAAATATCACAATCAAAAAAAGTATAATGGCAAAAATAAACTTTGAAAACTATGCTACCAGTGGTTTCTATGACGAGATGTTTGATGAAAATGGAACTGCAAGACCTCACTACAAATTATTTCTTGAAAGATTAGAAAAAATAGGTTAGAAAAAATTAAATTTTCTTCAACACTCCACTGACCGTGCACAGCTCTCATTAGGAATGACCTTTAATGTTTACAATGATAATCAAGGAGTTGAGCGAATATTGCATTTGGATATAATTCCAAGAATAATTAATTGCGAAGAATAAGAGTATCTTGAAAAGGGGGTTAAAGCAAAGAGTTACTGCTCTTAATATGTTTATTGATGATATTTATAACGAATATCATTCCAAAAGAATTGGTACTATCTAGCGCATCCTACCTAAAACAATGTATTGGGTTAAAACCCCCACAAGGGGTTTGGTGTCATATTACAGGTAGTGATATGATTCGCGGTGCAGATGGCAAATATTACGTACTCGAAGACAACTTACGCTGTCCTTCAGGAGTATCTTATATGTTGGAAAATAGGGAAATCCTAAAACGTACCTTTCCTGAATTATTCGAAAAATTAAAAGTAAGACCCGTTTCTGATTATTCACATGGTTTACGAGATATGCTAGAATCTTTAACTGAAAATACTCCAGCATCAATAGCAGTGCTTACTCTTGGAATTTATAATTCCGCATACTTTGAGCACTCTTACTTAGCACTACAAATTGGTGCAGGTTTAGTTGAAGGTAAAGATCTTGTTGTTAAAGATGACTACGTTTATAAAATTACAACAAGAGGCTTACAAAAAGTGGATGTGATTTATAGGCGATTAGATGAAGATTTTATTGACCCCTTAACTTTTAATAAAGATTCGATGCTAGGAACTCCTGATTTATTTAAAGCATATAAAGAGGGGAATGTTGTATTAGTTAATGCTCCAGGTACTGGTATTGTGGATGACAAAGCTGTATATGCTTATATACCTAAAATTATAAAATACTATTTAGGAGAAGAAGCTTTGTTGGAAAATGTACCAACCTACATTTGTGCAGAAAAAGATGATTTAGATTATGTTCTTAAAAACATAGGTAACCTAGTAGTTAAACAAACGGATGCTTCTGGCGGTTACGGGAATGTTAGTTGGACCTAAATCTACTAAAACAGAACAAGATGAGTTTGTTGAAAAAATAAAGAATAATCCAAGAAATTATATTGCACAGCCAATGATTAATCTATCAAGAGTACCTACTCTGACGGATGATAGTATTGAAGGAAGACATGTAGATTTAAGACCTTATATTTTATACGGTAAGGATATTAAAATTATACCAGGAGCATTAACACGAGTAGCTTTAGAAAAAGGTTCTATAGTAGTGAATTCATCACAAGGAGGGGGAAGTAAAGACACCTGGATTTTAGCATAAAAATTAGAGAAATGATTAGTAGAGTTGCAGATACCATTTATTGGATGAACAGGCATATTGAACGCGCAGAAAACTATGCTCGATTTATGGATGTAAATTTTAACCTTTCCTTAGAGTTACCACCTGGAGTTTCTGAACAATGGAGACCTTTAGTTGAAACTACCGGAGATTGGGAATTATATGAATCGTAGTATGATAATGCCGATAAAAGTAAAATTATTTATTTTTTAGGTTTTGATAGAGATAACCCAAATCCTATTTATAACAGCCTTGTAAAAGCAAGAGAAAATGCTAGAGCTATACGACCCGAAATAACTAAAGAAGTATGGGAGCAAATCAATTTTTTATACTATTTAGTAAAAGAAGGATTTGAAAAAAAATTATGGCAAAAAAGTGATCCCAGAAAATTCTTTTTAAAAGTCAAAGCAGGATGTCAGTTACTTGATGGTATATTAGATACCACCATTTCTAGAAATGATGGATGGCACTTTGGAAAAATTGGACAATTAATTGAAAGAGCAGATAAGACATCTAGAGTATTGGATGTCAAATATTACATTCTTTTACCTAAACAAGAAGATGTAGGTTCTTCACTCGATTTAATACAATGGACTGCATTGCTAAAATCGGTAAGCGCATATGATATGTATCGAAAAAAGAATGGAAAACTAACTCCAACAGGAATTGCTGCATTTCTTATTCTAGATCAGGAGTTTCCAAGATCAATGATGCAATGTCTGATGAGAGCAGAGCAATCCTTACATAACATTACTGGAAGTAATGAAGGCTTTTCCAATAAAGCAGAAAAAAAATTACGATAACTTAAATCTAAATTAAGTTATGCGGATATAGATGACATATTTCAGACAGGACTACACGAATATTTAGATGCTTTTCAAAAAGAATTAAATGAGGTATCTAATGCTTTTTATGATTCATTTTTCTGTTCCGAAAATATTATAAATCAAATTCAAAACTAGTAATAATAAAATGATAACAAATATTTCAGGAAATTTACGAATCACCGAATTATTACATCTGGATTTAATTAGCTATAATGAAGTTTAAAATTATTCACGAAACTAAATATACTTTTAACTCAAAAGTATATTTGGAACCTCATCAACTTAGATTAAAACCAAAGGAAACACCATTTTGCTCTTTGGACTTCTTTGATTTGGATATTTTTCCTAATCCTATTGGACTTAAAGAACAAGCTGATTCTGAAAATAATACGATCCAGTTTATATGGTTTAGTAATACGGCAAGTAAACTTGTAATACGCAGTACTTCAATAATATCAATTTCTGAATATAATCCATTAAGTTTTATTATTTATCCTTCGCAATATCTAAACATTCCTTTTATTTACACTGAGGAGTTAAAAATAGGATTATATGCTTATTTACAAAAAATATTTATTAATCAACCTTTAGGAAATTATGGCAATAACATTTTAAAAATGTCAACCGACACCATTAATTTCCTGACTAATCTTACTCAAACAATCCATAACGATTTTGAGTTAGCTTACCGCCACGAAGGATCTCCTTTTTAACCGAATAAAACTTTTGATCAAAAAAAGGATCTTGTAGAGATTTAGCTTGGATGCAAATCCAGTTACTACGAAATTTAGGTATTGCTACTCGCTTTGTAAGTGGTTATTATTATATTCAAGTAGAAAACCCCAGTTACGAACTTCATGCTTGGATCGAAGTATTTATCCCTGGTGCAGGGTGGATTGGATTTGATCCAAATTATGGTACAGTAACGGGTAATACACATATTGCACTTGCTTCAAGCTCTGATTTTAATCAGGCAATGACCACTACGGGATCAATTAGAGGCAATGCTAGTTCAATACTTACTACAAATCTTTCTATAGATCAAATGTAGTTTTGTAATTTAAAAAAAGTGAAACGCTAGATTAGTGCCTAAACAATTGTTTAATCCTCCCAAGTAAAGCTATTTCCTGTTTATTTTTCCCTCTATAACTCAAAGCAATCCCCTCCACAGTTTTGGTAATATCCTTATGGATCTGATCCGAAAAAAGTAATGTATTAGTAGTATAGTAATTTTTAAAATTATCGAAAGCCATTTCCCCTGGCATTTTTTGAATAATTAAATCTTCAATAGCTTTATAAATAATGGCGCTACTATCTATTTTTTTGGTTCTTCGCCAAAAGTTGTGGATTAAAGGTTTTATAAAAAAACAAAATTTTATGAAAGAGTCATTTATCTAATAAAAGCCTTAATTTAAAACTACTTAATGGGGTAGATTATATTAAATAAAATCACCTTTTTTCTTAAACCATACTTTTTGGCGAAGAACCTATTTTTTCATTTTTAAAGGTCCAGTATCTTTCTACGCATTTTATTATTTTATTAGATTCCTGAGTAACTATCCTTTTATCAATAAAGGCTATTGCATAAAACAAATAACCTATTTTACTAAAAAACTTCTGTATCTTTTGTTTCCATTCACTTGAATTAGGTTGTATTATTATCGTAGATTTTTAATTAGCAATATGTGTTTCGTTTTATAAATTTTTAAAAAACCTTAAAAATATTCTATAAGGTATTTAAAACTCTGGTAAGTCACAAAAAAATAAAAGCTTAAAAAGGATATCCGATAGCAAAATTTAAAATAGAATCCTTAACATCAAAATTAAATCGATTTCCTTTAGGTAGAAATGGCTTTCTTATAGGAGTTGCCAAATCAAATCTAATTACAAAACCCTGAATATCAAATCGTACTCCTGCGCCTATACTAACCGCTAATTCTTCTGTAAATTTTGATGAAAATTTACCTCCTGGGAGCGATTTATTTTCATTTAGTAACCACACATTACCAACATCCGTAAATAACGCTCCTTTTAAGTAAGAATATAACGGAAAACGGTATTCTAAATTAGCTTCAATCCTTATATCGCCCGACTGATCAAAAAAGGAACCTGAATCGGCTTCTGTAGGGGTATAAGAGCCTGGCCCTAATGAACGTGTTCGAAATCCACGAACGCTGTAAGGTCCGCCTGAAAAAAACTGTTTAGAAAAAGGTAGCGTTGTCGAATTTCCATAAGGCACTCCCAATCCCCCAAACAAACGGCTTACTAAAGTTTGACCTTTCCTCAGCCTAAAATTATACCTAAAATCTACATCAATTTTAGCAAATTGAGCAAACTCTAATCCAAAAATACTTTTTGTACCGTTTTCATCACTTTTTGTAGCTAATAGATCTAAGGTATTTCCAGCAAATTCAATATTTGAATTAAAAAAAATAGGATTTCTCTTTGTGCTACTATTGGACTCATTATACGTAAAACTATAGGAAAGTCCCGCTATAAATTCTTGCTCAAAACTATCCCTTAAAAATGGATTTTCATTTAAAATAGAATTAAAAGCGTTGGTCGTATTTGTAAGCCTTACTAAATTTATGCTAATGGGATTTAGCTCATGAAAAACATACGTATTGGCATTAAAAGTATAACCAAAACTTGTTGAGTAAGAGTTTAACGTATACAATTCGCTCCTATTATAATACTCTATATTGGTCGAAATTTGAGTTTTAGGTATTGCATATTTAAATTGTGTATTTAACTTAATTGGCGACAATAATCGAGGAAAAAGCAAATTAGCTTTTAGTCCTAATAACATACTCCCCAAGTCTGCATTTTGATCTTTAGCAATCTGTTTTTCATAACCAACTCTTCCTGTTAAACTTAATGTTTCTCCACCTTTAAATAAATTTCTGTTATTATGAGTTATCGATAAACTTGGCCCAATAAAAGCACTAGATTTAGAAACTGCTTGTACTTCTATACGTACGGCTCTTTTATTTAATGGAGATAATAGAATATTTGCTTCCAAATACCCAATGGTATCTTGGACTGTGATTGGTTTTTCGTCAAATTGTATATTTACATATTTGTAAGTTCCTATCGATGCCAATCTATTACTAGTTAATTTTGATTCAGTAGAATTATAATATCCTCCTTTTTTGAATAAAATATAAGGTGCCAGTCTTTTAGGTTTAAAAAAAATAGAATCTTGGATAAAGTTGATATCTTTATATACTACAGTATCATTTTTTGCACTATTATTTTCTATTGAATAATTTGGAAATACATTTATATTCTTAATAATGTAAGGAATTATTGATTTTTGAGGCACCTCTTTTTTTAAGCGCAGGTGTAAATTAAATTTATGAGAATTTACTTGATTGGTATCCACTTCAAAAATCAAAAAATCTGGATTAAAATTATAGTATCCCTCATTTTTCAAATGTTTATCTATACGCTCTCTTTCGGAAATAAAATCACTTAATTCATAACGAGAATGCTCTTTCAAAAAGGTATTTGCTAGGCTTTTTTTTATTTCTTTATAAATTGGCAAGGTATCAGTATCAAGTTTATATTCTTGCAATATATATGGCCTTTTTAAGGCTACTTTATAATCTATTTTTTGAAAATGTTTTGTTTGAGATATTTTATGAGATACTTTACTGTTGTAAAACCCGCTATTTTCTAATCGATTTAGTATCAACTCTTCTGTTCTTTTTATATCTACATCGGATGCATATACGGGAGGTTCTCCTATTTTTTTGTTTAAGTATTTATAAACAAAATTGGTTTTAGTTTTTTCATTTTTATAGTGAGAGAGTAATCCCAATCGTGCTCCAAAAATTTTTGTGTTAGGAACGGGGCGTAATAAATCTTGTAATTTAGTTTCTAATTTATGGCTTTTACTAAATTTAAAATTAGTTACTAATTGCACACTGGATTCCTTTAGCAATCTTTCATTACTTGGTATAAAACGTTTTACTCCACAGGAAGTTATACCCCAGAATAGTAGCAACAGTAAAAAGTATTTAAAATCACTTATCATTATCGTCCTTTTTTTTACTCTTGGATTTTTCAGATTTGTTGGATTTCTGCCATAATTCACGAAACTGATTAAATTCTTTATTAAAAATAAAAGCAATACCTGTTGCAATTACCTGACCATCAATTACACTCTCAAATTGATTTTTACGAAAGCCTTTTAAGATGTATCGTCCATTTTCAGTAAGTAAATATTCGAGACTTACATTACCCACTATAGGGGTATTTTGTTCAGATACTTGTGAACGGCCTTGAACATCTATCTCGCTACCTACATTGATTGTTAGTCGATTATTTAATAATTTTTTTTGTGCAGATACGTCTAATTTTGTTTGATTTTTACCTGAAGCCCCTGTATAACTATCTAAACCAAAGTTAAGGTCAAGACCAGTTTTTTCGGTGTATTTACTTGAAAAATTGTTTAATTGATCTGTCAATACTTTATTTACATTATTGCGTGCAATTTTAGCTGATCCTCCTCCACTGCCATCATTACTAGATTTTGGGAAAAATTGGTTTAATACTAATAAGGAAAATACTTGCTTATTCAACTCTTCCTCTTGTGTATTTAATTGTTGTACTTGTGTGTATACTGCGCCACCAAACTCACCTTGTTTATCTTTAGGAATATCCAAATTAAACGATATTTCAGGAGTTAATAGTTTTCCATCTAGATTAAGATATACTAAAAAGGGTATTTTCTGCGAAAAACGATTTGCATTCCCCAACGAGCTTGCTGAATTTTTTGTGGCCATTAGGCCCGAAGCGGAAGTTTCTATTTTATAAATTGCTCTAATTTGCATTTCAGCATCTACGGGATCTCCTTTCCAGGTTACTGAACTTCCCTTGGCTAAATCAAATCGCTTTTGAACTAAATTGTATAAGTTAACTTCATAAAACCCACTTTCAACTATATACTTCCCAGTTAGTGATGTGTTCCCATTGGTACTTACTCCTAAATTAAAATTCCCTACTCCTGATATTTGGAGTTTATCGCCTGTACGTTCATCTACAATAATATTAAAAACGGCATCCTTATCCACAGTTAATATTGTTTGAATATCAAAGCCCTTTAAGATAGACGATGTTGCTTCCTCTTCCCTTCTCGTAATAATAGCATTTGGATTTTTTTTATTAACAAAAACCACAACGCCTTCTTTTTCGACCAGTGCTAACTCTGATTCAGGAATAATATAAGTGAAGTCTGAACCTTTATTTACAGCTAACTTTCCTGTTATTTCGGGAATGTTTAAATCTCCTTCAATTTGCATATTTACATTAAGGTTCACATTTCCGTAAAATACTGGATTGTCTTTTTTAGTTGCGTTTAATACCTGTATTTTCTGTGCCTTCAAACCTAAATTAAATGTAGGATTTGCAACATCACTTAAGCCAATTTTACCATCTAATTCAAAAGTGTTTTTTGACAAATCATACATAGTAAAACTATTAAAATAAATATCTGGTGCATTTAATTTTATAGATTCCTGAGGAATTTTAAATGCCGTATTTAATGATTTAATATTGAATCCAACATCTTTTAAATTAAGATCACCTTCTAATTTTGGATTACTGGTGGTTCCTTGTAGTTTTATATTTCCAAAAATAATCCCCGCAGTTTCGGAAATTTGTTTGCTTATAAATGGCTCTACTAGTTTGAGTTCTAATTTTTCTAAATCAATATCAAAATCTAAAATTGCAGATTCTGTATTCGCTGTGTAGTTTCCGCTAAGGCTCAAATCAACAGCTGTCCCATTAAGTTCAGCCTGTAAGGTATAAGCATCTTGGGTTTTTGATTGTCCAGTAAACTTTAAATCTCCTAATAATTGATTTTTTAGCCCTAGATCATTAATACTTAAATCTGCAATAATTCCTAGTTTATTAAATGGATCTTCTACAGTTAGGTCTCCGTGTACAATACCAGAGGCTATGGCCTCTTCGGCATTTAAAAAACTTGTAAATGTACCAAGCTTAAAATTATCAAAAATTAGATTTAATTGATCTTTTCCATTTGTATCGGTACTCGAGGAGAAAGTTAATGCTTGTTTGTTTCTTGTTAGATTAAAATTATTAAAAACTAATTTATTTTTTGATAAAACAGCTTTATTTGTAGTAGGTATTTTCCATTCTTTTTTATTAAACACTAAACTATCAGATTCCACAGTAAAAATATAATTTTCCTTTGTTTGTGAAATTTCGGAATGTATTTGAATTAGTTTTTGAACTCCGTCAGAGGAATTGAATTTAAGCTTTAATTTTTCATCTACTACTTTTCCTTGAAAATTGGTGTTTTTAATATTTATTATTCCTGCGTCTAAATTATTAACCCCTAAATCAAATTTTAAGTCCTCATTATTTCCATTTGCAGAAAAACTAACATCTCCAATATTAATTTTTTTGTATTTAAAACTAGGTGTAGATAAATTTGCTTTAAATTGATTCGTATTCTCGTTATAATCTGCTTCTATTACAATATTATCAAAACGTAATTCAGGAAATAGAACTTCGTTTAATACGGGCGCTTCATTTATTGTAGCATCTAACTCTAAAGTAATCCCTGTATTAGATTTGGTTGATGACTTAACATCCTTTGAAAAATAATTATTGAAATATTGTTTTAGTTTTACAACTAAATCACTTGGGCTTGTATTTGAGTTTAATTTTGCTTTGATAAAAGATCCTTTTATATTGGCCTTAAATGCTTCCTTATCTACCGATGCATTGGCGTATAAATCTCCTAAATTATACGTGTCATTATTAACCACAACTACTACGTCGCTAAAACTTAATGTACTCACAAAATCCTTAGGGTTTCCTTCAAAACTGGTATTGAGCTTAAATTTTGTTTTATTTTTTTTATCTGATAAGTTGAGTGCATACAAATCTGCTCCTTTTACATCTAACAATAAATTTAATTTATAATTAATGGAATCTAAATCGATAGTGGATTTTAAAGACGCATTCAAATTTGTGTCTTTAAAGTTTGAATTTATTACTCCCTTACCATTGGTGATTTTTCCATTTATATTTAACCCCTCATAGCTGTAGCCGTTTATCTCTAATTTGCTAAAGTCCGAAACAAACTCGCCACTTAAAGTATGTGGTTCCTTTCCTATTATGTTCATCTTGGTTTTTAAACTCAATTGCCCCAATTGTTCATTTTGAATAAGCTTATTAAGTTGTAGATTTTCTACATTTAATAAACCATTAAACCCATAACTTTCGCCGTTATTTAGTTTTCCTTTTATTGTAATATCACCATCAGTAGTCAGTACTTTTAAATCCGTACTCATCGCCTTTAGTGTTCCTGATGCTATGCCTTTTATTTCTATTTCTTCTGGTATGACAACCGATCCTAGCTGTTCTTCTGAAACAAATTTTTCAATATCATTTTTAGTAGCTTTAGCTTGGACGTTTTTAAGATTAAACTTTAATTTATTGCTGTCCAAAACATTCTCAATAGCTCCCACTAACTGCAACTGCGTGTTATTCCACTTTGCATTAAATTTGGGAATGTTTAATTTAGTTAAATTACCATTCGCTTTAAATTTGCCAAATATTTTATGTTTTTGAAGCGCTTTTACAATAGGGTTGTTTTTTAAAGTTGGTTCAAAATACAAAGCATCTTTAGCGCTTAATTCTAATACAGGCATATTAAGATCAATAGTGGCTTCTTCAATTTTATTAATTGCTTGTTTAATGGATGAGTATTGGATTTTTACTTTTCCAGCAATCTTATTATTCGAAGTAACTATTTCTAATCCTGATAAATCGAACCTATTATTATTTAATGCTAATTTAAAACCTGCTTTTTTCAGCATAAACCCGCTTCTTTCTTTAAAAGAAAACGTCTTTAAATCAGCTTCTGCTTTACCCTTTTCATAAATCAAATCGGTTGACTTAAAATTGAAGTTTTTTAAAGCAATAAATTCTGGATTAAAAACATTTTCACGCCCTTTGGTATCCGTACTTTTAAATTGTAATTGATTTCTTTTTAGATTTACTTCGCTAATATCAATTTTCCAATCGGGCCAAATAAAATCAGTAGGAATTGAGTTTTTATTATTGCTGATTGCGACTTTTTGTTTTTTAATTTTTAAATTGATTTGACTGTCGTCCAAACCTATTTTTGTTGCAGAAATAATTTTGGTTTCTAAATCTGTTTTTAATGAGTTTAAAACTATAGTCCCTAAACTGGCTTCGGTCCTAATGGCGTCAGGAATTGAAACGTATTTTACATTAATATTTTTAAATTTAAGATCATCAATATTTAATTTGGGCATTGCTGTCGCACTACTATCCGTTTTACTTTCTATTAGCGGTTTTGTTTGAATATGAGAAATCGATACTTTTGAAAAATGAAACTGATTAATATCAAAAAACATTTTTTCAATATCAAAAGCATTAAAATTCAAAGTCAAATTATCAAACTTAAGTTGATCTTCTATTCCCAGATAATTATCATCATAGTTTAAATCAAATTCACTTAGTTTAATTTGATCTATATTTATTAAAAGATTATTTTTCTCTTCAGTGTTACTTGGTTTAGGTTCATTATTAAAAGCCTTTAATAAAAAGTCGAAATTGTATTCTTCTGAGTTTTTTCTTCTATTAATATTGGCTTTTAACCCCGTCCATTCTAACTCTTTTAAATAAAATTCCGTCCTTCTAATTAAAGGAAGTAATGCAACTGAAGCTTCAAGTTTTTTAGAATAAACTAAAGTATCTTTTTTTTTATCTTCTAAATACACGCCTTCCAACAGTAGATTTCCTGAAAAAGTTAGGTACATTTTATCGATAGTGATTTTGGTATTTGTTTTGTTGGAAATATAAGATGTTGCCTTATTGACAATAATACCTTGTCCCCAAGGAGTCCTAATTAAAATCACTACCCCAAGTAGCAAAAGGAAAACTCCTAAAATTATTGATAATATAATTCTCTTGACCAAGAAATTTGTTGACTTTAAAAAACTCAATTTGACTTTAACTTTAAGATGGTAAAGTTAGTATTTAATAGACTCTACAGTGTGCCCAAAAAGATTTAATCTGACCCTATTTAAGTTTAAGTGAATAACTATTTTTTCACCTCTCCTTAAGCTTACAATTTTTTTTGTTTTTTTAATGTAAGTGCTTTTTCACTAGGGCTTTTAGCTTATTTAAACTTCACTGCTTTTAAAAAAATAAACTTAAAAAAGGCTTTATAAAATTAATACTTTTTGAAAAACAGTCATTTTATAATTGGTCTATTTCTTAAATAAACACAAGGATTGTTTACAATTTTTTAATCCATAAATGCAAACCCTTTTATTTAAACACTCTTTTGTTCATAATAAATATTTATACAAATCATTATAAGTATAAATAATAATTTATGTAATAATTTACGCATATTTGAATAATTAAAAAACGTTAAAATTTAAAATCATGAAAAAAATAATTTACATCTTACCAATCATTGCTTTAATTTCTTGTAATTGGAAAACTACCAATAAAAACCAATCTGATACGCCTAATACAGAAGCTAAAATTGTAAAAAACGAATTGCAAAAAAACACTATTAGCACTAAGAAATTTTACAGAGTACAAGACTCCTTAATATTGGATTACAAATACCCTTACCTTAATGGAGCATCTGAAAATTCATTTCAAAATTTTAATTCATTTATAAAAAATATCTATTTAGGATCCGAAAATTCTATTCAAAAAATATTGAAAAATGATGAGCTATCCTGTGACCCTTTAGTAGTTAATGCTATTAGAAAAAAAAGAAATATTGACTATAAAGTGTATGCCAAGAACGATCAATTTATAAGTATCTTACTTTATAAGACTAACCATTATGATAATACAGATCACAATTCATACATGTTTAATGGTTTAAATTATGACTTAAAAACGAATACGTTTATTACATATTCAGATGTGTTTAAAGGGGGTAATGAGCAACATTTACTAGAAAAGCTAAACCAGGAGCTACAAAAAAGCATTAGCGAAAAAGACTCTTTTATGGATTGTTGGAAATTAACTGCTGACAAATTCGAGATTTTCAAGAATAATTTCGTGATTGATTCTAAACTTATAAAATTTTATTTTGATGATTGTACAATATGTCCAACCTACTCTGGAAATTATTTTTTAGAAATTCCATTGGAACAACTTAAATCCATTTTAAAAACAGAGAATTATAAAATTCCCTATGTTAAATCTTAAATAAAAAATTATGGTTCAAATATGTATTATCCCAGAAAACAAATCGCAAACTGACGAAATAGTAAACTTTTTATTAAAAGGTAAATATCTTTTGAACACTGTGATTGTAGACAATTGCATTTTGGCAAAAATAGATTCTAAAAATAGAACAGCGCGACTAAATAAGACTGTTATTTCGGGTATTATTAGATCATTACAGTTTAGTAATTTAAATAATCGCCTTAGAGAAATGTATCGTTATAATATGCCTGTGTTGTATGCTGTTCCTATTGTACATATGGATCCTGATCAATCAGAGGCAATAGCAGATTATGTAACTACTTTTTAAATAAACATTAAACCATAACTCCATGAATATATTAAGAAATCAAGTAATACGAACTACATATGAGTACTTACAAATTGCTCTGGGCGTATTGCTTGCTAGTATTGGACTAAAGGCTTTTCTATTACCCAATGGCTTTTTGGACGGTGGAGTTACGGGTATTGCTATTCTTTTAAATACGCAGTTTGATATTAATATTTCTCTGGTTTTACTACTGCTTAGTATTCCTTTTTTAGTCTTAGCTTATTTCACGATTTCAAAATACATGGTCCTTAAATCTTTGATAAGTATTATAGGTCTAGCCATCTTTATTCATTTTGAAAATTTTGAAGTAGTTACAAACGACAAATTATTGATCTCAATATTTGGAGGGCTCTTTCTTGGTTTGGGAATTGGAATAACTATAAAAAACGGAGCGGTATTAGATGGATCTGAGGTTTTGGGTATATATCTCAATAGGCATTTAGGAGTAAGCATTGGAAAAGTAATTTTATGTTTAAATTTTATTCTTTTTACTGTAACCGCTATCATAGTTTCAACAGAAACTGCCATGTATTCCATTTTAGCGTTTTTAGTAGCTGCAAAAATAACAGATCTTACTATTGAAGGATTTGAGAATTTTATTGGAGTAATGATTGTTTCTAAAAAATACGAGCAGATTAAAGATGCCATTGCCTCTCAATTGGGATCAGGAATGACCGTTTTAAATGGAATTTATGGGTTTGGTAATGGAGGAGCCAATAAAAATTTTGAAGTTTTACATACCATAATTAATCGAATTGAAATTGGTAAAATAAATAAAATTATTGATCAAATTGACGCTCATGCTTTTGTTATTGAATATGACGTAAACCATATTAGGGGAGGAATCTTAAGAAGATACCTTTCTAATAAAAATAAGAAAATTTAAAATTTATTTAACCCTTTAAAAAAGTAATCATGAAAAAATCCAATATTTTTATTAGTTGCATTTTCACTTTTTTGTGTACAATGATAAATGCAAATAACACAAACGTTACTGAACCAGTTTTTGAGATCACAGCATCTTACGTAAAACTGATTAATTCTATTAAAAAGGATAATACCATTGACAAGGTATTAAACCTCTACAGCGATCAATATTCAGGTAACACTACATACGTAAGACTCTCAGGTGGGATTGTCAAAAAAAATTATAAAAAAGAAAATATCAAAAATCAGTTGAATGATATTTTGACTGACGAAAATTACAATCTTAAAATCAAAATTAATAGGATTTTATATAGCAATCAAAAGGAAAAAGCTGGAACCATTTCTGCATTATTAGACTTCGAATCTATTATAGATGGTAAGCTAGCAGAAAAAGGAACAATCCTAATGAATATTGTTATTATTGCTCAGAAAGAAGAATGGAAAATCATTCAGAACAATATGGTTCGGGTTTCGGAAGTAAAAGATATTGGGGATTGTGTTTGTCATATTTTTGAAAAAGGGGATACACAATTTGTAACTGAATTGCACTACCCAGCTGGCATTGAATACACCCACAAATTAGAATCCTTTAGAATTACTTCTAACGAAAAAAACCGAATTATTAAATCAAACAGTAAAACAGTTGTTTGGGAAAATAAAACCAACCAATTGATTTGGAATCAAAATAAGTTGGGTATTGCAAAAAAACCTAAACAAGCAATTGAATTACTCATTCAAAAAATGAATGTTGAAACGTGTTCAACTGTTATTTTCAGATAATTGATTAAAACTTATGAATCTGAATACAAATAATATTTAAAAAAAACTAAAAATAAACACTTTATGTCAACCTGAAGTTGAATGTAGGATGTTATGAATAAATAGATTTTAAGTAATTACCAAGCAATGTGAAAATAATAAATATTCAATAAATAATTAAAAAGCAACGATTATGATACTATTGTCAAAAAAAACATTTACCGAAGATATTCAAATAGCAAAAAAGAATGGATTCACCGTAGATTTTTTGTTGAAAGATGGTATGATTCACAATACTGAAAGTCGAAAGGGATATCGCAAAAATCAGTGTACATTAATTGAATACTGTAGATACGGAACCCATAACAATATTAATAAAGCTTCAATTTTGTTTTTAATTATTTGTAATGATGGTGTAAAAGGTTTCCTAAGCAGCAATTATAGTATCCATTCAAATAAAAACCTAATGCAATTTGCATTGTCATTAAAAAGCAAGGAACAATAACAAGTTTAATACCCATTGTGTATTTAGATGATCGAAAAGAGTCAGTTTGAGTTGTTTTCAACAGAAAATAGTGTTGAGAACCACCTTTCAATTACTAAAGTTTAGTTCTCGATACATAATTCTTTCATGATTTCACAAACCGACAAGTTTTTGACAAAACGTACAACGAGTGTTTAATGTGTTTTGGATAATGCAAACTTTCTATATCAAGTGCATCTTATTTTCGCATAATACAATTTAGTACTACGATTAGTATTAAAGTACAAACCATTTTAAAATCAACACTTTATGGATTCTTAATTTTTTCAGGATCCATTATTTAGATTTTTTCTTTGATAACTATAAGATGTGATTCTAAAACAAGTTCAAAATAACGTATCGAACAGTAAAATCAATTACTTATTAATCAAACTCAAAATTTCAAATAAAATTTATAATTATGGTAATAGTAAAAACTACAAAACAATAAATACAGCAAATTGGAATTGAAAAAATAAAAAATAATTAACAATATTGATTCTCAGTATTTTGTATCTTAATAGGAAGTCAAGTCATATTGGATAAAGTGTTTTTCTGATATGAATAATAATCTTAAAAAAAGTAATTATGAAAAAATCTTACATTTTTATTAGTTGCATTTTCACATTCTTATCAACTTCAATAAATGCAAAACATACTAACGTTGCTGACCCAGTTGTTGAGATTGTCGAATCTTATGTAAAATTGATCAATTCAATAAAAAAGGACAATACCATTGATAAAGTTCTGAATCTTTACAGTGAGCAATATTCCGGAAATACTACTTACGTAAGATTATCGGGAGGAATCGTTAAAAAAAGTTACAAAAAAGACGATATTAAAAATCAACTAAATGATATTTTAGCTGACGAAAATTATAACTTAAAAGTAAAGGTGAATAAAATTTTGTACAGCAATCAAAAGGAAAGAGCAGGAACCATTTCTGAACTACTTGACTTTGAGTCTATTATTGATAATAAACTAGCAGAAAAAGGAACGATCCTTATGAATATTGTGATTGTAATTCAAAAAGGGGAGTGGAAAGTTATTCAAAACAATATGGTTCGGGTTTCAGAGGTAAAAGACATTGGAGATTGTATTTGCCACATTTTTGAAAAAGGGGACACACAGTTTGTTACTGAATTATACTACCCAGCAGGGGTTGAGTATACGCATAAGCTAGAAGCTTTTAGAATTACCTCAAACGAAAAAAATCGAGTTATTAAATCCAATAATAAAACTTTTATCTGGGAAAATAAAAGTGATCAACTAATTTGGGATAAAAAGGAATTAGGAATTGTAAAACAACCCAAACAAGCCATTGAATTACTCATTCGAAAAATGAATATTGAAACATGCTCGACTGTTATTTTTAGATAATTAGCTGGAAAGCACTTAGAGCGATAGATATAGAATTACACGTAATATTTTGATTTACAATAAAAATTAAAGTGATAATAATCGAACTCGGGTTAACAAAGAAGCCAGATTTATAAACGAGTTCAACAATAAAAATCCAGTAAAACTACTAGTTCTACTGGATTAATTTGATTATTTAAAATAATTAATCTATTTCAAGATGACTCAAATCTTACCTTAAAAATTTAGTTTTTATTTTTCTGATGTCTAGATCTGGACAATAAAGTATTTTTTAATAGCATAGCTATTGTCATTGGTCCAACACCGCCTGGCACAGGGGTTATGTAAGAAGCTTTTGGGGCTACATCATCAAAATCCACATCGCCAACTATTTTGTATCCTCTAGGGGCAGTAGCGTCATCTACACGGGTAATTCCAACATCAATAATAACAGCACCTTCTTTAACCATATTAGCTTTGAGAAAATTAGGAATGCCAAGAGCCGAAATAATAATATCAGCACTCTTAGTAAAAGTCTCTAAATTTTGAGTTCTACTATGTGTTAGTGTAACTGTAGCGTCTCCGGGGAAGCCTTTACGACTCATTAAGATGCTCATAGGGCGACCAACAATATGGCTGCGACCAATTACTACACAATGCTTACCACTAGTTTCTACTTTATAACGCTCCAATAATTCGATAATACCAAAAGGAGTTGCGGGAATAAAGCTAGGAATATCTAAAGCCATCTTCCCAAAATTAGTAGGATGAAAACCATCTACATCTTTATCTGGATGTACCGCTAGTAGAATTTTTTGTTCATCAATATGCTTTGGAAGTGGTAGTTGCACTATAAATCCATCAATATCATCGTTATTATTTAATTTCTCAATTTCGGCCAGTAAATTTTCTTCAGTAATATTAGCATTTAGCTTTACTAAAGTAGAATCAAATCCAATACGTTCACAAGATTTTACTTTACTGTTTACATAGGTTAAGCTGGCTCCATTTTCTCCAACTAAAACAGCCGCCAAATGTGGAACTTTTTCACCTTTAGTTTTCATTTCAGTAACAATTTCAGAAATTTCATTCTTAATATCATTACTAACTTTCTTTCCGTCTAAAATACTCATAAAATGTCCTTTTCTATTATTTTAATCCAGGGATTCCTTGCATCATTTGCATCATGCGTTTGCCGCCACCTCCTTGCATCATCTTCATCATTTTACCCATTTGGTTAAATTGCTTCAATAACTGATTTACTTCCTGTACCGAAGTACCAGACCCTTTCCCAATACGCTTTTTTCGAGTGGCGTTTATGGCTTGTGGGTTGGTTCTTTCATAAGGAGTCATCGAGTTTATCATGGCTTCAATATGCTTAAAAGCATCATCATCAACATCAATATCCTTTAAGGCTTTTCCCATGCCTGGAATCATGCCCATCAAATCCTTGATATTTCCCATTTTTTTTATCTGCTGGATTTGATTTAGAAAATCATCAAAACCAAATTGGTCTTTAGCAATTTTCTTCTGAAGTTTTCTGGCTTCATCTTCATCAAATTGTTCCTGAGCAAGTTCAACTAAGGATACGACATCTCCCATACCCAGAATACGATCGGCCATACGATCAGGGTAGAAAATATCAATAGCTTCCATTTTTTCGCCAGTACCTATAAACTTTATAGGCTTATTCACTATCGATTTTATCGATAAAGCAGCACCACCTCGAGTATCACCATCTAACTTTGTTAAAATAACTCCATCAAAATTTAAAAGGTCATTAAAAGCCTTAGCGGTATTAACAGCATCCTGCCCAGTCATTGCATCAACAACAAAAAGTGTTTCTGATGGTGTTACAGCTTTATGAATATTAGAAATTTCAGTCATCATTTCTTCATCAACAGCCAAACGACCAGCAGTATCAATAATAACTACATTGTATCCATTAGCTTTAGCATGGGATAAACCATTCTGGGCAATTGCTACAGGGTCATTATTTCCCTTATCGCTATAAACTTCAACACCAATTTGATCTCCAACAATATGGAGTTGATCTATTGCTGCAGGGCGATATACATCACAAGCAATCAATAAAGGTTTTTGTGTTTTTTTGTTTTTTAAAAACTGAGCTAATTTACCAGAAAAAGTAGTTTTACCAGAACCTTGTAGCCCAGACATCAATATAACCGAAGGATTGCCAGATAAATTAATGCCAGTAACCTCACCTCCCATAAGTTCAGTAAGTTCGTCTTTAACCAGTTTTACCATTAACTGCCCAGGCTTTAGGCTTTTAAGTACGTCCTGACCTAGTGCCTTTTCCTTAACGCGTGCAGTAAAATCTTTCGCAATTTTATAGTTAACATCGGCATCAACCAAAGCTCGTCTAACCTCTTTCAAGGTTTCAGCAACATTAATTTCAGTTATTTGTCCATGCCCCTTTAATACATGTAGGGCTTTGTCCAGCTTATCACTTAAATTATCAAACATATTTTTTGGTAATATTACAGAAATACAAATTTATAAATTTGAATACACAGAGACTAATCTTTTAAGTAATTAGATTATCGTATTATGGCATGTTTTTAAAAGCTGATGACAATTTTGTTGTCAATCGGCTATATTTTTCTAAATGATGGCTAATAATTTAACTATTTATTGGTTTTGCTATTATAAGTTGAATGCAGGAGGATTATTTTCCTTTGATTTTTAAGAAGCTCAAAATCACTATAATTCAGTAAGATTTTAAAAGCGTCTTACTTTTAGAGAAAAAAATGATAATTATGCCCTGTGTCAAATCGAATAATCTGTTTAATTTTTCAATTTCAAGATATAATATTTTGTCTATTTAGGGTTTACACCATAATTTACAGTTAGAGTGGAAATTGTTTTTTTTATGTTTTTCTTTGCTCTTTTATTAATTATAACATGGGCAGTCAGGCTAAGTAATGCAGGGCAAAAGCATTTAAAGTCCTAGAACTTTTTCTCGATATTCTTTATTGATCAAAGCTTTAAATTTCTTGTTGTTTTTACTTTTTTTAAGTGTAGTTTCTTTATTAATAAAAGTTAATGCTGTTTTTAAGATAATATTGAAGTTTTCTGCGGAGTTTTTGATTCTCTTTCTTGCAAGAGTCTTTATTAAATACCACGTCAAGGATCCAATGTAATTGATTTTCTATAGATCAATGCTTTCTAATAGCATTATTTATAGCTGTAGCATCGTTAGATAAATTTGAAATATAGAAACGAGTTTCATTAGTAGTTTTTTGTGATGATTTATAATAGACTTCTTTTTCGATCACTATAAAGGACCTCAAATCCTTCCACTTCTCAGAATTTTCTAGATGGCTTAAATTCGTGTAAATTTTACAAATTCGCTTTTCCACTCTTCCATGCCCACAATCATCTTGTTCAGCTATTTTGATAGGTTTTTCTAATTGCAATGTGTCTTTTATAGCTAAATAAAGTGTTCCTTGATTTGCTTTAGCTGCTATAATATAATTGGCATTTTTGGCTCTTATCTGCTCTACAACTGTTTTTTTGACAACCCATCGCATCAATGGTAATAATACTGTTTTCAATGAATAATACATCTAATAACTCTGTAATCGCACCAATTTCGTTACTCTTATCAGTGACTTTAAATTGACCTAGGCATAAACCTTGATCTGTAGCCATAGCACTTACAATATGTGGAGTTATACTTTGTGGGGTTGATAAGTTTTTTGCGCCCCGAACAGTTTTTCCATCCAAGGCTATAACCTCTAAACTATTTGAGTTACGAAGTGAATCGATCCAGTTAAAACAATCTTGAAAGCTTGACAGGTCTAAGTCCATAAAAAAACCTACGCATAGTATCTTTTGATGGAAGTCCATTAGAAAAGGAACCATGTTTTTTAACCAATCTATTTCATGTTCCCCAAACATCATATATGATCCCATTCTTGGCAGCCACACAACACAGCACTAATGCTAAGTAATGGAATATCAGACATACAATGTCTCAAATTTCCTTTATTAGTACGGCGAGGATCTTGCAAGGTGGAAAAATAAAGGTGAAGAAAATTCCTGTTAAATTTTGAATTTGATGTAGTTGACATTTTTTTAATTCCCCTATTGGAGAAAAATGCCGAATGCATACTGCTAATTTAAAAGAATCCTAGAACTTTTTAAAAGTTAAATGCATTTTGCCCTGCTTATAAAGTGAAAAGATGAGGTGTATTTGAGAACAATACGTATATCGGAATTTTATGTTAAAAATCACACAAAAATAGTTGATAATGTGATATTTATAATATTTGTAAGTAAATTTAAATTTAAAAAACAAAAACCTATGAAAATTTTTAAATTTGCTTTATTAATTCTTTTGGCTATTGGCGTAGTTCAATGTACAAAAGATTCGGACAGCGATGTTCCAAATGAAACTACTTTAAGTCAACAAAAGAAACCTGAAAGTCAACAAAAGAAACCTGACGAGGTTTTGTCAAAACTAGAAAGTATGGGATTTGATGTTAATAGGGTTTCTCCTAAAGTTGTAAAAGGAGGGGTTATTGTAGATGGTGATATTTTTGTTACTAACGAAACTATCGAGGCTTTTGATTTCCAAAAGCAATCCTTCTTAAATATTGTCGATTGCAATAGGGCAGGAAACATTAGAATTCAAAACAATCTTGGAGATAATGCTGCGGGAAGAGGGTTCCAAAGAGGAATCAATTTATGGAATAGGGTTAATCAAACGACTTTACGTTTGGTTCCTGTAACTAACAATCCTGATATTGTTGTTCGTTTATCAAGACGTGGCGAAATTGGTGGTTGGGGTCTAGGGCAGTTTCCTACCAACGGAAGAGAAGGTCGTTTGATTATCTTGAATCTTGACAGGCTTAGTATTGATGGGGATGCTGTAACGGCTAGAGAATGGGGTAATATATTAACTCATGAAATCGGTCATAATATTGGGTTTGTTCATTCTGAGCAGGATAATTTGGGAACAGCTGTTCCTGGTACACTAGTTGGTGATCCTAATTCAATTATGACTTCGGGATCAAATCCTGGAATCGTATTTAATGCCAATGGAGTATCTAATAACGATGCTATAGCAGTAAGACGTATGTATAGTAACAGAGAGAACAGATTGTGTGGACGGTAGTAGGAAATAGATTAAATCATTGAAGCTTTATAAACTGCCTTTTACAGAGGCAGTTTTTTTGTTATGTATTTCAAAAGGTACAATAATATGATTAATGAGGGGTAAATCGGTATAATGTTCTTCTCTTGACTATCAGGAACTTCTCTAGATATTATAATTTTATCAAGGAATACTTCGTATTTCAGAAAGAAGTTAGCGATAATTCCCGATTGTTGGAAATTCATTTTTCTATATAAAGCAACTCCCGATGCATTATTGGCATATACTTCTAACCAGATTGTTTTCAAAATTTGATTTTCTTTTGCTCAGTCGATACTATTTTGAAGTAATAAAGTTCCAATACCTCGATTTTGCCATTGTGTGTGAATTCCCATTCCAATAACGGCTGTATGTTGCATCTTTTTTCTCCAACTTCCAGTAAGATCAATATTTCCAATAATCTTGTCTTTGGAAACGGCCACCAGAATAATACTGTTGTTTTCCGATTGATACCGTTCGATCATTTTTCTTTCCTGATTAATATCGTTTGTGTGTTCATTTGCAAACAAGGGTAAACTTTCGGTATTTTTTAGATATGCTAGTTTGAGCTTTACTAGTTTTTCGGCATCATCAGATACGGCTTGCCTGATAGTGCAGGGCAAAAGCATTTAAAGCCTTAGAACTTTTTCTCGATATTCTTTATTAATCAAAGCTTTAAATCTCTTGTTGTTTTTACTTTTTTTAAGTGTAGTTTTTTTATTAATAAGAGTTAATGCTGTTTCTAAGATAATATTAAAGTTTTTTGCGGAGTTTTTGATTCCCTTTCTTGCAAGAGTCTTCATTAAATACCACGTCAAGGATCCAATGTAATTGATTTTCTTCTAATAGCATTATTTATAGCTGTAGCATCGTTAGATAAATTTGAAATATAGAAACGAGTTTCATTAGTAGTTTTT
>ENA-ORXM01000454-ORXM01000454.1-marine-metagenome-genome-assembly--contig:-NODE-454-length-73401-cov-36.745281_pt1 | contig 73401 bp, 70 predicted proteins | sample MGYA00237867_ERZ511480 | MGnify/ENA primary metagenome ERZ511480 (study PRJEB26309, sample SAMN06266103) | marine metagenome | isolation source: Algal blade | place: United Kingdom:Sidmouth, United...
GGCGCAAGGGCGAACGAGCGTTCGTATTCAGATCAACGACAAGAAGAAGTACCGCACCGCCACGCTCTCGATCGTGTACATGACGTTCGAGATGCCGCCGCCGCGCGATGCAAAGCCGGATGAGGACGGCACCATACCGCCAGCGTTGTCGCTGACTGCGATTATGGCCATCGAACGAGGGGCGTCGAATCTCCAGGACGCCCTGTGCTGGGTACTGATCACCAACCTGCGGTGACGAGCACCGAAGAGGCGATCGAGAAGGTGCAGTGGTATGCGCGGCGCTGGTACGTCGAGGTCTTTCACAAGATCCTCAAGTCCGGCTGTACCAGTTCGATCCCGGCCCCTGGCCGATTCAATCCCGAAAGTTCTGAAACTGCAGCGGCAGGCCGAGATCGGCATCCTTCAGGGCTTTCATGGCCGCTTGCAAGTCATCACGCTTCTTGCCGGTCACACGCAACTGCTCGCCCTGGATCTGCGCCTGAACTTTGAGCTTCGAGGCCTTGAGGCTGGCAATCGCCTTCTTGGCGGTTGGCTGATCGATGCCCTGGCGGACGTTGAGGTTCTGCTTGACACCCTTGCCGCTTTTCTCGACTTTGCCCATGTCGAGCGAGGCCACATCGATCTTTCGGGAGATGAGCTTCTGGAACAGGATGGGATGAATCTGCTGGGCCTGGAAATCACTGTCGGCGAGCAGCACGACATTCGTATCGTTCAGCTCGAGGCTGGCACTCGTGCCCTTGAAGTCAAAGCGGTTGCCAATCTCACGGCTGGCCTGATCGACGGCATTGCCGAGTTCGTGCTGATCCACTTCGGAGACGACGTCGAACGAGGGCATGAGCTGACTCCCGGTACACTTGAAAGATGCCCATGCTAATCGATAGATGCCCATGAGATGGCTGCTGCTCACGGCAGCGCTGCTTGGCGCACTGGCCGTCGGCACGGGCGCTTTCGGCGCGCATGCCCTGCAGGGCGTCCTGTCCGAACGCGCTCGTGGCTGGTATGACACGGCCGTCACCTATCACGCCACGCATGCGCTCGCGCTTTTCGGATGTGGACTCCTGTCGCTGCATGTTGACCCCGACTCGAGTTCGCGCAGCGCCCTCGCGGCAGCAGGCATTGTCCTTGTCATCGGCATCGTGCTCTTCTCGGGTAGCCTGTACCTGATGGCTTTCACGGGCTGGACCCGGCTCGGCATGATCACTCCCATCGGCGGCCTGGCCCTCATCATCGGTTGGCTGGCGCTCGCCCTGGCGTGCTGGCGACTGCCGGGAAATCCAGTCCCGTGATCTCGAGCGACCAGTCGAGCAACCAGTCGAGCAACCCTCTCTCATGAAAGACGATTCGCTGATCGAAGCGCGCCGCGACTACACCGCGGATACCTTGAGCCGAGTTGATCTGGCTGCGGGTCCGGTAGAGCAATTCACGCACTGGCTCGCGGATGCGCGCCGGAAAAAGATTCTCGATGCGACCGCCATGATGCTGGCGACCGCCGACGCCAGCGGGCAGCCGCACGCACGCATCGTGCTACTCAAACAATTCGATGCGGAAGGTTTTGTCTGGTACACCTTCCAGGAAAGCGACAAGGCACGTGAGCTCGCCACCAACTCGCGAGCCTCCATCCTGTTCTACTGGTGTGCACTCGAGCGCCAGGTTCGCATCGAAGGCCCGGTGGAGAGACTCGACCCGGCGATGGCCGACGAATACTTCTACTCGCGCCCGGAAGGGAGCCGATTCAGCGCAGCCGTGTCGCAGCAATCTGCGCCGGTCGAGGACCGCGCCGTGCTCGAACAGCGCGTTGCCGACCTGCACGCTCGGTACCCGGATGGCAACGTGCCCCGCCCGCCACAGTGGGGCGGCTATCGACTGCGGCCGGAACGCTTCGAGTTCTGGCAAGGCCGCGCAGACCGATTGCACGATCGCTTCGTCTACACTCGGCCAGAACCGACTGTGCCTGTCGACAAAAAAGCAGCCGAAACCCCATGGAACATCCAGAGAATACAACCATGAACCCGTTGGTCGCGTATCGACAGGAAAGCTGCGCTCCAGGCGGCGACATGACATCGCCGCGCCACTGCCAAGAGCAACACTGTCGACCGGCATGCGCATCGTGATCGCAACACTGCTGGTCATTGCGGCGCTGTTGCTCGTCGCACGCTACGCCATGCCGAACCTCGGCCAGTCGGCGGCAGGCGGTGTGGTGCGCGAGACCAGCACCGACGGACAGACGGCAGCCAGCGCTCGACTCGCTGACTGCGGCAGCTCTCCTAACTGCCAGGGCTCACTGTCCAGCAGGGATGAGCAACGCGTCGCGCCTTTCAGCTTGCACGGGACCTCGGCACAAGCGTCGACACAGACGCCAGAACAATCAATGGACAGGCTGGTAGAGCTGATCGAGGCGCAACCGGGCGCAGCCATCGTGGCGCGTGAAGCCGACTATCTGCACGCCACCTTCACCAGCAAGTGGATGCGCTTCGTCGATGACGTCGAGTTCCTTGTCGACGCCGGGCGGGGTCACATCGATGTTCGCAGCGCATCACGTCTCGGCAAGAGCGACCTCGGCGCCAATGCTCGCCGCATTGAAGGTCTGCGCGCGGAGTGGCAGAGCTAGCGCCCACTCCCGGCGGAGCCCCGCGGATGGCGGTTCCGTCAGCCTGGCATCAAGCCGCCCCGGCCGCCGCAGCCTGCCGGTCGGCATGATAGGACGACCGCACCATCGGCCCACTAGCGACGTGCGAGAAACCGAGCTTGCGGCCGGTTTCGGCAAGGGCATCGAATTCTTTCGGATGGACGAACCGCGCCACCGGCAGGTGCGAGCGACTCGGCTGCAGATACTGACCCAGGGTCAGCATGTCGACGCCGTGTTCTCGCAGGTCTCCCATCACCGCTTCGACTTCCTCGATCGACTCACCGAGCCCCAGCATCAGGCCTGACTTGGTCGGCACGTCCGGAAAGCGGGCCTTGTGGTTCTCGAGCAGGTCGAGGGACCACGCGTAGTCGGACCCCGGCCGACACTGCCGGTACAGCCTGGGCACCGTCTCGAGATTGTGATTGAAGACATCGGGCGGATGACCCGCCATGGCCTCGAGCGCCTTGTCCATGCGGCCGCGATAGTCCGGCACGAGTACCTCGATGCGGACGTTCGGGCAGGCTTCGCGGATCGACTTGATGCAGGCATCGAAGTGACTGGCTCCACCGTCGCGCAGATCATCCCGATCAACCGAGGTGATGACGACATACTCGAGGTCGAGCTGGCCAATGGCCTTGGCGAGATTCGCCGGCTCATCCGGATCGAGTGGATTCGGCCGCCCGTGAGCCACATCGCAGAAAGGGCACCGACGCGTGCAGATGTCACCCATGATCATGAATGTGGCCGTACCGTGACTGAAGCACTCCCCCAGGTTGGGGCAACTTGCCTCCTCGCAGACCGAGGACAGCTTCAGCTCGCGCATCATGCGCTTGATTTCCTGGACCCGTGGCCCGGCATGCGCACGCGCGCGAATCCACTCGGGTTTGCGTGCAACCTGTGTCTGCGGCGCAATCTTGACGGGAATGCGGGCGAGCTTGGCGGCGCCGCGCTGGTGGCCGTCAGGGTCGAAGCGGGAGGGCGCTGTGTATTCCATGCAGGCAGTCTATCAACTGGTGGCGGGCGCAGCGACCAGGCGTTGCGCGATGTGGTCGATCAGGGCGTCACCCAACGTCGCCATCGAGGCTTCGATGCCGAGATCGCGAGTACGGGTGACTTGCAGACCGCGATACCCGCAAGGATCGATCCCGTTGAACGCGTCCAGGTCGGCATCGACATTGAGCGCAAGGCCGTGATACGTGCAGCCCCGCCGCACTCGCAAGCCGAGGGCGGCGATCTTGGCACCGTCGACATAGACCCCCGGCGCATCGCGTCGGCCGTTGGCCAGAATGTGCTGAGGCGTTTCGAGCAACAAGTCCATGACCGACTGTTCGAGCCGTTCGACCAGCGAACGGATACCGATTTCCGCCCGCTTCAGATCGATCAACACATAGACGATCAGCTGACCCGGTCCATGCCAGGTGACCTGCCCACCCCGATCGCTTTCGACGACAGGAATACCCGAGGTGTCCAGCAAGTGTTCGCGGCGACCGGCCTGACCAAGCGTATAGACCGATTCATGCTCACACAGCCACAGCTCATCAGGCGTCTCTCGGGTGCGACTGTCGGTGAAGGCGCGCATCTGTTGCCAACACGCGGTGTAATCGACCCGTCCCAGTCGTCTGACCCGGGGCGCAAGCGGTATGCCTGCTGGCGAGTTCCCGGTCGGTGCGGTGCACCGGGTTGAGCCCGCATGCGGCGAGCCCATGTTCAGAGGGTGAACAGTACGCGCGGTTCCGCTCGCAATGCCGCATAGACGGCCTCGAGCTGGGCCTGACTTTCAGCGGTTATCGACACGCTGACCGAAACATACTTGCCCCCTCGACTCGAGCGCACGCTGATCGCATCCGTCCCCGGCTCGGCTTCCGCATGCTCGACGATCAGACCCTGCACCAGCGACTGAAAATCCTCCGACGCCAACCCCATGGCCTTCACCGCGATGGTGGTTGGAAACTCGATCAGTGATGTCCGTTTCGCGGTCGACTCGCTCATTAAAAGTGCCGTTGACTCATGGGAGGTGCCATTGACTCATTGGAAGTGCCGTTGAATCGAATGCTGCATTCTCTTGAAGATGCCGCCCTCATCGATTTTTTGCAAGGCTAAAAGCGAGACTTCGCGAACCGTGCCCGCACTTGTAGTCAGCACGCTGCGCCCGAGCTCCTCGCCGATCCCGACCGGCGCCCTGATGTAGTCGCTGATTTCGATCTTCGTTTCCAGCGCGGCAAAGTCATCGCGCGGCAAAGTCAACCACAGATCCTCACCGACACCGAGCGCGATGGTGTCCTGCTGACCCATCCATATGCGTGCATCCGTAACCGCCTCGCCCGCCGCATAGATGCGCTCGCTCCGGAAGAACCGGAAACCGTAATTCAACAGTCTCTCGCTCTCTGCCAGACGCGTCTTCTCGCTCGCCGTACCCAGCACGATAGTGATCAATCGCATGTTGTCGCGACGCGCCGAGGCGACCAGACAATAGCCCGCAGCCTCGGTATGCCCGGTCTTCATGCCATCGACCGTCTCGTCTCGCCACAGGAGGGTATTGCGATTCTTCTGCGTGATCTCGTTGAAGGTGAACTCTCGCTCCGAGTAGATTGCATAGATTTCCGGATGATCGCGGATCATCGCGCGCGCAATGATGCCGAGATCGTTTGCGGTCGTGTAGTGATCGGGATGTGGCAAACCAGACGAGTTGGCGTAGCTCGTACCCTGCATGCCCAGCGTTTCCGCTGTCCGGTTCATCATGTCCACGAAGCCTCTTTCACTCGCCGCGATATGCTCGGCGAGCGCCACGCTTGCATCATTACCGGACTGGATGATCAAGCCACGCAGCAAGTCTGCCAGCACTACCGTCTTGCCGGCTTCAATGAACATGCGCGAACCCGGCATCGACTGCGCCTGCTCGCTGACGATTACCGGTTCGTCGAGGGTCACGCTGCCGCGGGCAAGCTCACCCGCGACGATGTAGGCGGTCATGATCTTGGTCAGGCTCGCGGGCTCCACACGAGCGTCGGGTTCCTTCGATGCCAGCGTCTCGCCGCTTGCATCATCGAGGAGCACGTAGCTCTTCGCCGACAGTTGCGGCGCTGCCGGCAACGGCGCCGACCAGGCCGCAGACGAGCCCGCCGTCGATGCCGCGACAGCGAACAGGAACAACAACACGAAGGCGATTCCGGGAATCGGACGAAGCGGGTCACGCACAGCGAAGATCATTTGGTCATCCGGAAACTGCAGTGTCGCGGCGCGACGGATTCGCCCGCAAGTGCAAGGGAAAGGGTTCCTGCCACCACCTTGTGGCCGGTCACTGAATGGTCGTCGCCAGCCACTGGCCGTCGATACCCAGTCGAGCGAGATCGGCGAGCATGGCGTCGAGTGCGGCGACGCTTGCCAGCGGCCCGACCCGTACCCGGTACAGCGCGAGCGCCGGCTCATGAATGACGACGGGCCGGATCGAGAGATGGGGCGCGGTGCGTTCGACCAGAGCCGCCGCCTTGTCACCGTCATGGAAAGCGCCCAGCTGGACGATACCGGCGGTTGTCGACACCTCCACCACTGGCGGTCCAGCATCCGCGACATGCGTGCTCAAGGCCTCGATCTCGACCTCGGCCGTTCCACTGCCGACGATCCCCAGATTGAGCGCTGCCGCATACGACAGATCGATCAGGCGATCGTCGATGAACGGCCCGCGATCATTGACCTTGACGATGATGGACTCGCCGGTGTCTCGGTGGCGAACGCGAACGAAGGTCGGCAACGGCAGGCTCTTGTGAGCAGCAGTCATCGCGTGCATGTCGAAGATCTCGCCGCTCGAGGTCTCACGGCCATGAAACTTGGCGCCGTACCACGAGGCCGTGCCGCTTTCTCGATAACCGGCGGCACTTGCCAGAGTGCGGTAGGTCCTGCCGCGAACCGTGTACTCCGCCATGTTGCCGCGCGCCGACTTGCGCAGGTTGCGCACCGGCTCGTCGAGTTCGAATGCCGCGGATCGCCGGTCACCCGGTCCATCCCGATCGTGCCCTGCCCCGCCACCAGCCGGCATCATGATGCCGCAACCGGCGAGTGCCAGGCCGACACCCGCGAGCACGGCACGCCCGCCCGTCGGCAAACGCCCGCGCATCGACAGGCGCCTCCAGGACGACAGCAGCGTCTGTACACGCGGCGACAGATACCGGCGGGTCAGCCGAGCGGTCAACATCTTCACAGTCTTTCTCGCCAGGCAGCTTGGCATCGGCGGTCGCTCCGGGGTCGTCGGGCAGCCTCAGGTACCGGCGCCGAGCGCTTCCGCGAGCTGGTGAACGGCGAGCGCATAGAGCCGGCTATGGTTGTAACGCGTGATTGCGTAGAAGTTCATATAGCCCACCCACAGCTCTTCGCCAGTATCACCTGCGAACGTCATGACGCTGAGCCGTTGCCTGGCGGGGTTGAACCCTGCATCGCCGCTCGCGGCTTCGCCACCTGCCTCGCCTGAAAAACCGAGGCGGCGGACGGATTCTGTCGCGATGGCAGGTTTCAGCCCGTCGCGGAGCAGTGCCTTGGCAGACGCTCGATCGGCGCTCGCCGGGGTCCAGCGCTCGGCCACGGCGGCACCCCGCTGCCAGCCGTGTTGCTCGAGATAGTGCGCGACCGAGCCGATGACGTCGTCCACGCTCTCGAACAGATCGACGCGACCGTCGTTATCGAAATCGATGGCGTAGCGCCGGTAGCTGCTCGAGATGAACTGCGGCAGACCCATCGCACCCGCGTAGCTGCCGAGCACCTCTTGCGGATTCCAGCCTTCCTGCTCGGCAAGCGTCAGGAATTCAGCCAACTCCGACAAGAAGAAAGACGCACGCGGCGGATAGTCGAAACCGAGCGTCGCCAGTGCCTCGAGCACACGGTCACCCCCGGTGATACGTCCATAGAAAGTCTCGACACCGATGATGGCTGCAATGACTTCAGCCGGTACGCCGAAGCGAGCCTCGGCACGATCGAACACGGCACGATGTTCGACAAGGTAGCGCCGCCCGGCATCGATGCGCTCGTTGCCGAGAAAGATCGGCCGATACTCCCGCCACGTCAGTGTGCGTTCCGCCGGTGCCGAGATCTTCTCGATGATGTCGTCACGATGTTTCAGCCGAGCGAACAAGCCCGCCACGCGATGCTGGTCCAGTCCGCGCTCAGCGCTCGTCCTGCGAATCCAGTCGCGGACCGTCGCACGTTCGAGGTAGTCCCCCGTGAGCACCGTCAAACCCGGCTGCGTGTCGGTAGCCTGCGACGCTGGCACTTCCGCATCTGACACCGGTGGTGTCGACTCCGCACGAATTCCGGGCGCCGAACAGCTGGCGATCGCGCTGAGGATGAACATGACGAAGAGCGTGCGCGCGCTGCGGCGCACTACCGGACAGGGAAATAGCATCATCAGACGGCCGCGTACCCACCATCGAGCATCAGGGTCTCGCCATTGACGAACGCGGAGGCGTTCGATGCAAGATAAAGCGCCATGTCGGCGACTTCGACCTGCTCTCCGAAACGACCAAGTGGCGTGCGCGAAATCATCGGTTTGCTCTTCTCTTCCGCCCCCCAGACCTCACGCCCCATATCGGTCAGGACGACGTTCGGACAGATGGCGTTGACCTGCACGTTATGACGCGCCCATTCGCACATCAGCGCACGCGTCAACGCGTTCATGGCAGCCTTCGATGCGGAATAGGCCGCATGCTCCTCGACCGCGATGACGCCTGCCTGCGACGACACATTGATGATCTTGCCCCAGCGTTGCTCGATCATGGCGGGCGCCAGCCGTTGGGCCAGCTGAAAGGGTGCACGCAAGTTGACGTGCATGGTTCGATCCCAGTCCGCGAGGGAATAGTCGAGCGCACTGCCGATCAGCGCGATGCCGGCGTTGTTGACGAGAATGTCGACCTTACCGGCCGCATTGACCTTGTCGCACAAGGCGTCGATAGCGCCGGCATCGGCCAGATCGCACACTTCGGTCACACAGGAGCGGCCCTTTTCTGCAACGCTCCGGGCAACCTTGTCGAGACCGGCCGGATCCCGCGCCACGGCGACGATGTCGGCGCCCGCATCGGCGAACACCGTACAGATCTCGGCACCGATCCCTTTCGATGCGCCGGTGACAAGTGCCGTGCGCCCGGCGAGCGAAAAACGGTCAGTCCAGTCCGGCATGTCAACTCCATGAATACGACGCCAAAGGCGATGCTATCACTCGCCATGCCGTGAATTTACAGCAGCAGAATACAACCCTCAGCACACATCGAACCAGTCGACAGGCTGCTGCCCGTGCGCGACGAGCCAGTCGTTGGCTTCTCGAAAGTGCCCGCAACCGAGGAAACCCCGATGCGCCGAGAGCGGTGAGGGATGCGGCGCTCTGAGCACCTTGTGCCGCTTGCTGTCGATGACCTGCCCTTTCTTCTGTGCGTAGCTACCCCAGAGCAGGAACACGAGATGCTCGCGCTCGGCACTGAGCGAGCGGATGACCGCATCGGTAAAGCTCTCCCAGCCACGGCCCTGATGGGAAGCCGCCTCGCCGCGTTCGACCGTCAGCACGCTGTTGAGCAGAAAGACGCCCTGCTGCGCCCAGGGTTCCAGATTTCCACGTCGTCGCGCCGCCAGCGCAGGAGGCCGCCCGGCTTCTGGCAGGACATCGGCCGGCTCCCCCTCTGCATACTCGGCATCGATCTCCTTGTACACGTTCATGAGCGACGGCGGCGGCGGCAGACCTTCGGGCACCGAGAAGCTCAAGCCGTGCGCCTGGCCAGGCCCGTGGTAGGGGTCCTGACCGAGGATGACGACCTTGACCGCTTCGAACGGCGTCAACGCAAAGGCGTTGAACCAGAGGCTCGAGTGTGGATAGACGACCGCGCCGCGCGCCTTGCGCTCGGCGAGGTAGGTGCGCAATTCCCCCATGTAATCCGACGCGAATTCGGCATCGAGCAATGGTTTCCAGCTCGGGTCGATGACAACGGGCTGGCGTTTTGCCGACTCGGTCACGCAGTGTTCTCCTGTGGGCTTGCACACGGGACAGCGAGCCGCGTTGAGAGGCGGGGCAATCCCGACTATCCTTGGCAGTGTAACTTTCTTGGCCGGAATCCCATCATCAAAGAGCTGCCCTTCGTCGCGGCCGTCTTGCTCGTCGCCATGTTGCCGGCTGCCCGTGCCCTGGGAGCGTCTTGTCCGGTGGCGGCTCCGTTCGAGTACACGCGTGCTCCCGCCAACCTCGCCCCGGATGTCGTCATCAAGGACGATGCGCCGATCAACGCGACGGCCGATCGCGTCGTCAGTGAAGACGGCATCGTCACCCTGGAGGGCGATTCCCGGATCGAGTATCAGGGCCGACAGCTCGAAGCGGAAAACGCAACCTACGATCCGCTCAGCGGCGTGGTGCGGATCGATGGCGAGCTGAGCTTTCTCGGCACCGGTATCCGTCTGCAGAGCGAGGGGGCGCGTATCGATCTGGACGATGACCGCTTCAGCACCGGCAAGTCGACCTATGAGATCGATGTGGGCGGCCGTCGCGCCGCGGGTTCGGCCGAATCCATGTCCCACACTGACGACGGCCGCTTCACGCTCGAGGGCGCGACCTATTCGAGTTGTCCACCGGGGGATGAAAGCTGGTTCATCCGCGCACGGGAAATCAACCTCGATCGCGAATCGGGAATCGGCTCGGCCAAGGGTATCGTCTTGAACTTCAAGGGGGTACCGGTGCTCGCCGTTCCCGCCTTCAGCTTTCCGATCGGCCCACAACGCAAGACCGGTTTCCTGGCCCCCTCGATCGGGCGAAGCGACAACGTCGGTTTCGAATTCAGCGTACCGTGGTACTGGAATATCCGGCCGAACCTGGACGCGACCTTCACGCCCCGCCTGACCACGCGCCGGGGGCCGATCCTGCAATCCGAATTGCGGTACCTGAACGCACAGGGACGCTGGACCGTCGAGAACGAATTCCTGCGCGATCGCGCCCGAGACGGCTTGCGACGCTCGTTCACGCGGCTCAGTCACGACGGACGATTCGATGCAACGACGACCAGTCGCATCGAGGCCAGCACGGTGTCTGACAGCAACTACTTCGAGGATCTCGGCAACAGCCTGGAGGCGGCCAGCATCACGCACCTGGAACAGCGCGCCGATCTCGAATTCGAGAACCCGGAGGTTACCGGTCGGGTACGACTGCAGGGTTTCCAGACCGTCGATCCGGACATCATCGCGGCTGATCGACCGTATCGCCGACTACCCCAGGTCATGTTGTCGGCACGACGCACGCTACCCTTCGGCTTGCGGGCCAGGCTCGACGGCGAAATGGTTTATTTCGATCGCTCGGACTCGGTAACCGGTCCGCGTCTCGACGTGCAGCCGCGACTGTCACTGCCGCTCGCCGGCGACGCCTGGTTCCTGCGACCGACCTTGACGCATCGATTCACTTACTACCGCTTGAACAATCTCGGCGACGCCGATGATCCGACGTCGCGGAGTATCAGTCGCAACATCAATACCTTTGCGATCGACAGCGGTCTGTTCTTCGACCGTGTGCTCGGCGACAGTGGCACGATCCAGACACTCGAGCCGCGTGTCTACTATCTGAAGGTGCCCTACGCCGATCAGCGCTTCGTGCCGATATTCGACAGCGCCGCCTTCGACTTCAACATCTCGCAGCTCTTTCGCGAGAACCGTTTCAGCGGTGCCGATCGAATCGCCGACGCGAACCAGGTGTCACTCGGTCTGACCAGCCGCTTCATCGACGGTGCCACGGGCCGCGAGCCACTCCGCCTGAGCATCGGACAGATCTTCTATCTCGACGATCGCCGCGTCACGCTCGACCGCGTCGACGGTGCCACGACAAACGAAGGTCGGCGCGACACCTCCGATTTTGTCGGTGAAGTCGCCGCAGGTATCGCCGATGACTGGTATGCGAGCGGCAGTCTGCAGTGGAATCCCGATGACGACACGACGGTACGCGGTTCGCTCCTGCTGAGCTATCGACCGGAGGACGGGCGCCTCGCCAACATCGCGCATCGGGTCGTCAATACCGGTACCAGCGCCGAGACCGAACAGATCGACCTGTCGGTGCTCTGGCCCGTCGGCAAGGACTGGCGCCTGGCCGGGCGCTGGAACTATTCTCTCGACCAGGACGTCAGCATCGAATCGTTGATCGGGGTCGAATACGACAGCTGTTGCTGGGGCCTGCGACTGGCGGCCCGTCGCTACATATCCGATGACGGCCTCGACCACGATGCAAGCGTCTACGTACAGCTTGTGCTGAAGGGTCTGGCACCGCTGGGGCAGAACTACGGATCACTGCTCGAGAGTTCAGTCCTCGGGTATCGTGACGAAATCGAATGAGCCGGATACGCAGGTCACGCCTGCAAACGACCGGATGCACCGGTCGAAACCGGAATACGAGCAGGCAAGGGCAACGATGACAGATCGACAGATTTCCGGCACCTTCGCGTCAGGCCGTCGCCGTGGCAGCGGCGCAAGCAAAGGCGCGGGCTGCAGCAAGCGCACTACAAGGCGCCGCGGCTGGCTCGCCGCTCTCACGCTGCTGCTGGCGGGCGTCGTCGCCAGCACGGCCGTGTTCGGCGAGGACACGCCCATCGACGGCATAGCCGCCATCGTCAATGAAGGCGTCGTACTGCACAGCGACGTGCGCGCCGAACTCGCCTTCCTCAAGGCGCAGGCCAGAACCAACGGTCAGACCCTGCCGACCGACGATGTTCTCGAGACGCGCGTTCTCGAACGCCTGATCGACCAGGAAATCCGGCATCAGCGGGCACAGACCCTCGGCGTTGTCGTCGATGCCACCGGCGTCAATCGCGCGGTCGAGCAGGTCGCCCGTGGCAACAACATGGATGCCTTGCAGTTTCGCCAGACCTTGCAACAGCAAGGCTATGACTATGATCAGTTCCGACGCGGTATCGAACAGGAATTGCTGCTGCAGCGCCTGGTCGAACGTGACGTGCAACCCGGTGTGCGGGTAACGCCACGAGAAATCGACGACTACGTGGCCGCGCTGCGTGATGATGCCGCCGAGCAGACACGCTATCGCGTACGTCACATTCTCGTCTCGGTCCCGGCGTCGGCCTCCGATGAGGCGCGAGCCGAGGCCACCGAACGTGCACGCGATACGGTCGAGCAGCTTCGCGCCGGTGCCGATTTCGCCTCACTGGCGGCCGCGGTGTCCGATGGTGCACGCGCCCTGCAGGGGGGTGATCTCGGCTTCCGGACATTGAAGGAAGTACCGAGCTTTCTTCGCGCGGCCCTGTCGACGCTCGATATCGGCGACGTCAGCGAGCCACTCAGTTCCCCGGACGGCCTGCACATCGTGCGGATCGACGAGCGCCAGGATGGCAGCGGCAGTCAGCGCAGCGAAACGCGCGCCCGCCACATTTTCCTGGCGGGCAATGCCGCAGGAACCGCCGAGCGTCTGGCAGATTTTCGTGAGCGAATCCGTAACGGCGAGTCATTTGCCACGCTGGCCGAGGAATTCAGCGATGATCCGAACAGTGCACCCGAAGGCGGTGAACTGCCCTGGTTCACGTCAGGAGAACTCCCCCCGGAGATGGAGCGCGTCGCCGACACACTCGCGGCCGGGCAGATGAGCGAGCCGTTCCGGACCCAGTTCGGGTGGCATCTCATGGAGATACTCGAACGTCGCACGACCGAAGTGGGTGACGAAGCGCTTCGTCAGCGCGCCGCCAACGTGTTGAGCCAGCAGCGCATCGAGCAGGCAACGGAACGCTGGGTCAGGCGTCTGCGCGACGAGTCCTTTGTCGACGTGCGATCCTGAGCGAGGAGCGGCTTCGATGGCGTCCTTGCCGCAGACTGGCAACGCACAAAAGCGAGTTCTCCGGCTGGCATTGACACCCGGTGAACCGGCGGGCATCGGGCCCGATCTGACCGTCATGCTGGCGCAGCGAGCGCGGCGTGACGAAGTGGTCGCGATAGCCGATCGTGACTTGTTGACGAGCAGAGCGGCAACCCTCGGGCTGCCGCTCGCGATCCGTGACTTCGACGCGTCGGCGGCGCCGCTCGCCGATCCGGCTGGCACGCTTTGCGTCGCCGCTGAGCCGTTGAGTCGGCCGGCTACCGCTGGTGTACTCGACACGCACAATGCGCCCTATGTGCTCAGAACGCTCGATCGTGCCTGCGATGGCTGCAGCGAAGGCCGCTTCCACGCCATGGTCACGGCGCCCGTACACAAGGGCATCATCAACGACGCCGGTATCGCCTTCACCGGTCACACCGAATACCTTGCCGAACGCACGTCCAGCGAACCCGTCATGATGCTGGTTGCCGACTCGCTCAGAGTGGCGCTGGCAACCACCCATCTGCCTCTTGCGGACGTCAGCCGGGCATTGACGCAGGCGGCGCTCGAACGAGTGCTGACAACGCTGGACGCCGATCTCAGGTCGAAATTCGGCATAGCCCGGCCGCGAATCCTCGTCTGCGGCCTGAACCCGCATGCCGGCGAGGGCGGCCACCTCGGACGCGAGGAAATCGATGTCATCGAGCCGGTCCTCGCGACGCTTCGGAAGCGCGACATCGACCTGATCGGACCCCTGCCGGCCGACACCCTGTTCACGCCGAAGCATCTCTGCAACGCTGATGCCGTGCTGGCGATGTTTCACGATCAGGGGCTGCCGGTTTTGAAGTTTGCCGGGTTCGGCCACGGCGTGAACGTGACCCTGGGGCTGCCTATCTGCCGCACGTCCGTGGATCACGGCACGGCGCTCGATCTGGCTGGAACCGGCAACATAGACGAAGGCAGCCTCACGGCGGCGATGGCACTGGCGCAAGCAATGCTTGCAGCCGAGGATTCGTCAGTGGAAGTCTCCACGCGGTGACGCGGCCGCAGCACACGGGACATCGCGCACGCAAGCGCTTCGGGCAGAATTTCCTGCAGGACACGAGCGTGATCAGCCGCATGCTGAGCGCCATGGCGCCCGGCCCCGATGACGCACTCGTCGAGGTCGGCCCGGGGCTCGGCGCGCTGACCTGGCCACTGCTCGAGCTCGGCGGACAACTGACCGTCATCGAGATCGATCGTGATCTCATCGCGAGGCTCGAGGCTCGCGATGCGCCGGGACTCACCGTCATTCCGGGCGATGTCCTGAAGATCGACCTGGCGGCGCTTGTGCCCGATCGAACACTACGCATTGTCGGCAATCTGCCCTACAACATCGGTACGCCGCTGATTCTCCGACTGATCGAAATTCATCATCGACTCACCGATGTGCACGTCATGTTGCAGCGAGAAGTGGTCGATCGACTTTCTGCCGAACCCGGAATTCGCGCTTACGGCCGCTTGAGCGTGCTGGTCAAGGCCGTCTTCGACGTGGTTCCGCTGTTCGACGTTCCGCCGAGCGCCTTCGACCCACCTCCCAAGGTGCATTCAGCGATAGTCCGCCTTGTGCCAAATGCGACGCCTGCCTCCCCAGGCGAGTTGAGCGCACTCTCGCAAGCGACGCGGCTCGCCTTCGCGGGCAAACGCAAGACACTGCGCAACAACCTTCGAAGTCATCTCGAGCCTGCCGCTATCGAGGCACTTGGTATCGATCCGCAGGCCCGCGCTGAAACCCTCGATGGCGCAGCGTTCGCACGATTGGCGAAGGCACTGACCGTCAGTGGCGCGTCAACGCGGTAATGGCGCAGTACTCGATAGACGCACCACTCAGATCCTGATTGTCGTGACCCACAGGGACGGGCGTCGTAGTATTGCTCCGCGTTCAACGCAAACATTCAACCCAGGCCAGGATATACGGGAGAGGCGAGCGACCATGCAGGGAGACGTGCCGCAACAACCACTGGACGACGTGCCGGACGAGCGCAGCAAGGGCCGCGACGACAGAATTCAGGTCGAGGTCAAGACACGCTATGTCGAAAGTGAATCCGACCCCGACAAGTATCGTTTCGTGTTTGCCTACACCGTGACCATTCGCAATGTCGGCACGGCAGCAGCTCGGCTCCTCACGCGGCATTGGGTAATTCGTGACGGCAACGGTCGTGTGCAGGAAGTCCGCGGCGAAGGCGTGGTCGGCGAGCAACCGCACCTGAAACCCGGCGAAGGTTTCCAGTACACCAGCGGCACGATGCTCGAGACCTCGATCGGAACCATGGGCGGCAGCTATCTTATGGTCACTGACGACGGCATCGAATTCAAGGCAGCGATAGACGAGTTCCTCCTGAGCGGGCCGCGAACCCTGCACTGAACGCTGCGGGACTGCACGCTGCAGAGAGATATTTCATGTCATGACGACCTGGGTCATCGGCGATGTACACGGCTGCCTGACGGCACTGCAGAGGCTGCTCGACGACATTCGTTTCGAGCCCGGTCGCGATCGGCTCTGGTTTGTCGGTGATCTGGCCAATCGAGGCCGGCAACCGCTGGCAACTCTGCGCTTCGTGCAGGCACTCGGCGATCATGCCGTTACCGTGCTGGGCAATCACGACCTGCACCTGCTGGCGGTCATTCACGGCGTCCGCAAGGCCTCGCCCAAAGACACGCTCGACACGATCCTCAAGGCTTCTGACCGTGACGAACTCGAAGACTGGCTACGCCACCGCCCGCTCCTGCACAGCGATGCGAAGCTGAATGTGACGATGGTGCATGCCGGCATTCATCCGCGATGGAGCCTGCCACAAGCCACCGTGCTCGCCGACGAAGTGCACAAGGTCATCGTCTCGCAGCGCTATCACCGCTTCCTGATGCGAATGTACGGTGACACGCCTGAACAATGGACAAAAGCGTTGTCGAAGCACGAGCGTCGCCGCTTTGCCGTCAACGTCTTCACGCGCATGCGCTATCTGCGGCGCGACGGTTCGCTGGACTTTGCGTGCAGCGCGCCACCCGCGTCTGCACCGAAACGTCTGCTGCCGTGGTATCGGTTACCGGGTCGCGTCGATATCGGGCAGCGCATCGTCTTCGGCCACTGGTCGAGTCACCCCGCCATGGGGCCCGCCGGCGTGCTGCCGCTCGACCGCGGTTGCGTTTGGAACGGAACCCTGGCAGCGCACTCACTGGAGGACGGTTGCACCATCAGTGTGAGGTGCTGACGGCACGGCTTGTCGTGCTTTTCATCACGTATCTTCGACGATCTCGCAAAGCTGGCTGGACGTCAGTGGCTTGGTGATGTAGCCACGGATCGAGTAACGACTCGCTCGTTGTCGATCCATCGGATTTTCCGATGTCGACAGGATGTAGATGGGCACATTGGCCATCGAGGGATCGCCTTCGAGCTCCTCGAGTAAATCAAAGCCACCCATCCTCGGCATGTTGAGATCCACCAACAGGATATAAGGGCGATTTATCGCCTCGCCGACGTTCGCGGGCCTGAGCAGCGCCAGCGCCTCCTCGCCATCGTGAACGTTGACAACCGGCAGATCGAGGGAGAGACGCCGCAGGCTCCGGCGCAGGACCTCGACGTCGACCTCGTTGTCCTCGACCAGCAGAATCTTCAGATCGTCTTGAGACATGGGCTAGGCGGCCTTCATGGTTTCTGTCAACGCGTCGGGAGCCGAACTCGGCCAGGTGAAACGGAATGTGGCACCCTTGCCGACTTCAGACTCGATACTGATGGCACCGCCGACCGACTCGACCGCCTTCTTGACGATCGACAGGCCGATTCCACTGCTGTGGATATCAGAGACGGATTGCAGGGTCGTGAAGGTATTGAAGATGCGCGCGTGATAGCGCGGATCGATACCCGGTCCGTTGTCACTGACCGAGAAGCAGTAGTAGTCAGGTATGGCTTCGACCGACACGGATATCCGCGCATTCTCCGGGTAATCGTGATACTTGATTGCATTGCCGATCAGGTTGGCAAGCACCTGCCCGAAACGAACGGCGCCGGCATGAAGAACCGGGAAATCGCCTGCCAACTCGATCCGATCCGAAGAAAGTGACAGCGACTCGGCAATCTCCTCGATCACGGCTCGTGTATCGACATCGCGTTGTTCCTCGTCGCCGATACCGACACAGGAATAGTCGAGGATGCCCGTGATCAACGTCTGCCCCTTGGTTGCCTGCTGATGCAGCCGATCGAGATTGAGGCGAACATCCGGGTGAGCGCCCTCCGACTGCAGGTAGTCCTCCAGATCCTCCTCCAGGAAGGTCGTCACGTCCTTGATACCGCGAATAGGCGTCTTCAGGTCATGTGAGACCACATGCGCAAAGTTCTCGAGATCACGGTTCGTCTTGACCAGCGACAGCGCCTTGTCAGCCAACTCGTTGGTCATGCTGTCGGCCAGCGACAGGATCTGACGATTGGATCGACTCATCATCGTGAAGAGCAGGATCAGCATGCCCTCGATGGCCAGCCCGCTGATCAGCACGAAATTGGGCAGGTTCGTGCCACTCTGCGCCATGAACGCAGGCGTGCTGGACAGTTCGATCGTCCAGGAACGCCCGTACAGTTCGACGACCTCTGAATACTGCAGACCTGGCGGCGCTGTTGCGCCAGGGCCTTCGTTGCCCGCTTCACTGTAAAGCAATTCGCCTGCATCGCGTATCGACAGGTCGAGCCATCGATCCGCCTCACCGAACACACCGGCGACAAGACTTTTCACGACCAGGGGCGCATAGACCAGGCCCTGGAAGGTCGCCTTGCGAAAATCGATGGCAAGTTCGGGATCAGCCGGCCGCTCGCCGACATCGAGGTAGTACGGCGCATAGAATAGAAAGCCCGGCGTCTTGCCCGCATCCTGCACCAGCGTGATTGGCCCACTGATCCGGGTTTCACCCCATTCGCGAGCGCTCAGTGCCGCTTCGCGCCGATTCGTCTCGAAGGCGACATCAAGACCTACGGCGGCCAGATTGGCTGCCTCGGGCTCGATGTAGGTGATGGGCAAGCGGAAATCGAGATCGGTCTCAGGGTGTATCTCGAATCCGGGACGATTGAAACGCATGCGCTTGACAAAGGCGTCCGCCCGATCCGCGGCGACGTGGTGGATCACGCCTATCCCGCTGACACCCGGATAGCGCTTGTTCAGGTCCAGCTGCCGGGTGTAGGCACGCCATTGTTCATAACCCATCTCGCCACCGTTTGCCATGATGGCCGCCACACTCGACAGCAAGGCGTCTTCGTAGTGGGCCAGACGTGCGTGAAGTGCCCAGACGGTACGTACCGCGTCGCGTTCGAAGCGTTGCTCGAGGCGCTCTTGCACGAGTGTGTTCGAGGTCTGCCACGCCACCAGCGTAATCAGGGCGGACAAGGCGATGATTGCCCAATGGACCCAGTGCAGCCGGCCCTTGCGCTTGAGAATACGTTGTTGCTTGCGCAAGCCATCGATATCGATGGTCGATTTTTCGTCGAGACCATCTTCATTGGAAACCAGCGTCAGCATGCATGCCGTTACGTTGAGGCAATTCCTGTGTAGCGTCACCCGGCCCTCGATCTTGAAGCGGCGTGACGGCAAATTCGTTTCTCGTCAAGTAACTTGATCAAATAGCTTGTCTGGCCAGACTTACCCCTGCCCGATAAAGACGACCCGATTCGCCGCCGCTACCTCGAATCATGTCGACGTGCCTGTCTGCCCACTCGACCGGGAGATGCCACCGACGCCGGGCGAAGGCGAAATCAACACGACGAGTGACGGGACGGTTTTTCTGGAGCGTCGCGGGGACAAGCTGTCTGCTCGACGACGATGGCGAATTCGTCGTCCCGCCGGCACTGCTCGCACAGCCCCTGTTCCGAACAGACTCTGTCCTGAACTGATACCGACCTGGACAGAGTCTGCCGTCGATCGATCCATTTAGACGACGCCGGGACCGAAATTCCGGAGTCGTGGCGGACGTGTTGCGTCAAGCACGTTGTCGCGTACTTCGAGGCCGTCCAGCAAGCGTTCGCCAGCACCACCGAGCCCGCCGGTGGAGACTTCGATCGGCACACCTGCGCTCGCGCGCTTCCACGCGATTGCCGGTCACCAGGTTCGGCCCGTCCATGACGGCCAGTTGCGATAGAGATTGATGGCACCTTCGCGATTGTTCACGAACAGCGTTCCGCTGACTTCGCGGTCATAGGTCGAGTCGAGTGCCAGGGCCTCACGCGTGCGATTCCCGGAGAACACCGAATCGATGACTCTCGGCCTGGTCCTGCGTGTGCGCTCTGAGGCGCGCGCCGGTCGATCAGACGCCGGTCACCTTTCTCGCGAACGGGTTGAAATAGAGTTCGTCGTGAGACTCGACTCCCTCATCGATAACGCAGTCGCTTTTCGGGCGGGCAACACAGAGCAGGACATACCCCGCTTGCGATTGTCGACGGTTCAGCGCCGATGCCCCCGGTTGGCGAACGCTACCCTCGACAAGTTTCGCTGCACAGGTGATACAGCCGCCGTAGTCGCAGCCGATCGGCAGTTGCACACCCGCTTCGAGCGCGGCACGGTAGATGGGAGTATCGGCGCCAACATCAAGCGTGACACCGGCGTTGCGAAGCCGGACCTGAAAGCGTTCATTCGACATGGTTACTGGATTGCCTGGCTTGCTAGATTGCCTGATTGAGCTTCGGTTTCCAGAACGGGCGAAACAGCTCGATCTTCGGGCAGCGGTTCATGACGACACGGAGGCCTGCGGCCTCGGCGATTGTCGCGGCCTCATCGCTTTCGACGCCAATCTGACTCCAAAGCACCTTTGCGCCTATTTCGACTGCCTCGCGTGCAATCCCGGGCAAGGCCTCGGAGGATCTGAACACCTGCACCATGTCGACCGGTTCGTCGATGTCGGCGAGGCTCGCAACGACTTTCAGCCCGCGAATCTCTCCTCCCGCCTCCCGTGGATTGACCGGAATCATTCGATAGCCCTGCTCGTGCAGGACACGCAACACCCCGTAACTGAACTTGGTGGGGTCAGGGCTGGCACCGACCATGGCGATCGTCTTGACCTCGGCGAGGATGCTCGACAGATAGTCAGCCGGATAGTCTTCCTGATGATTCAAGTTTGTCACCCTCACAACCAGATGTCGGATGTGCAGTCACCACCCGGATAGCGTGTCTCGTGGCAGCGCGAGGGTCCGTTCGGTTCCTGGCCGAAGTCGACGACGAAATCTGTGTTGATCGTCATGCCACCCGACCCGGTATTGCAATCGACCATCAGCATGACACCTCCCTTGTGCCTGATGTCCGGATAGAACTGGTTGTCCCAGGTCGAGAACAGCGAGGTCGTGACGTACAGCCGCTTGCCGTCGAGACTCAACTGGATCATTTGCGGGCCACCCGCCACCTCGACCCCGTTGACGACCGGTGCCTTGTTCAGCAAGCCGCCCATCCACACCTGCCCGGTCATGACCGGGTGATGGGGATCGCTGATGTCGTACTGGCGAATGTCGCCGTGCAGCCAGTTGCAGAAGTACAGGAAACGATCGTCCATCGAGAGCAGGATGACGGTGATCATTCCCGGCAACGGAATGGGCCACTCGGGGTGCTTTTCGTTCTCGACGTCGATGATCTTCTCGACGATCCACTCATCGGCCTCTTTGTACCAGTGGATGATGTTCGACGACAGGGCCGCGCCGACGAATCCATGGGTCGAGTCCGGATCGTGATGAAAACGGACTTCAAGAGGCACGAGTCCGTCCTCGCCAAGGTAGACGGTGTTCTCGACGCGCTTCTGCTCGAAATTCCAGAAGTGCAGTTCGCGACCGTACTTCAACAGGCCCACCTCCTCGAGGTCGAACCCCGGCAGGAAGGTGTTCGGTGCGGCCCACTCGCTCGACACCATGACGTTGTGTCGCGGCTGATACCAGAAGTCGTAGTTGAATTTCATGCCACCAAGGTCGTTCTCCCAGCGTCCGACGATCTCGAAGTCCTTGTTCAAGTGCAGGAATCCCCCAGGGGCATTGCCGCGGGCGTCGCCGAGCATCGAGATGATGATGTCCGAGCCGAGACAATGGACGGTATGCGGTGCCGAGAGATCGGTCTTCGCCTTGATCTCCTGACCTGAAACGACCTTGTGCAGGCGCGGGTTTCGCGGATCGGTCGCACAGTCGACGATGTGCAGATTGGTACTCCGTACGCCGGGCACGATCAGGTAACGGCGTTCCATGCCGGCGACGTCGAAGCAGGAAGAACACGCATTCCAGCCCATGTGGTGCAGCTCGTCGCCAATGCCGGGCATCTCGCACCGGCTGATGACCTGCGAGTAAGTCGGGCTGTCGGGATCAGCGTCGATCGTAGCCAGATAGTCGGGTTTCTGTATACCGGTACCGACATAGATGGCGATGGAGTAGAGAAGCTTCTCGGGCGGGGCTTTCATCGCCTCGGCCGGCGACGCGTAGCCCGGCCCACAGCAGCTCGACGGTGAGGATGTCATGGACCCGGATACGTCTTCTTGTCGGTCGTTCATGCTCTCTATACGTGTCGAACGACCGCCCTTCTGAACAGCCGGCAGGTGACGGAAGACAGTCACTTTGACACGTCGGTGACCGCCGCGCTACCCGATGAGACAGGCGACACGGCGGCCACGATGGCTTCAGCCCGGATCAGCGCACACCGGTAGATCAGCGGCAGCGATACCGCTTACCGCAGGCCAGTTCAGGGTTTCATCTTCTACCTCTGCGCCCTCCATGCTCGTATCGTCGAGGAAGGTCACGGAGAGTGTCGCTGCAACAGCCGTGGCGGTGAAGCTCCGCCCGTCCGCGATGCTGAACGTAGCGGCGCCAGACTCGTCTGCTCCTGTCTCGAGGTCGAGCGTCATCGGCGTGATGATGTAGCAGTTGCCTTCGTCACCGGTCGCGTCCTGACGGTAGTCGTAGTCCGTATACAGTCCATCGCCGGAAATCTCGACGTAGCGTTCATCGCGATCGTCTGTCTCGCCGCTACCGGCGTCCCACAGTCCCGCGATGGCGCTGGTGTCATCGCCACTCGGATCGGACGATATCTCCTGGTCGCCCGATTCTCCATCCGGCGCGGGCATGGATGTCTCGCCGGCGGAGGTGTTGTCGTCGGCCGGCGTTGCGTCGTCATCGGAGGAACTGCAAGCGGACAGTACGAGCAGGGCTGCGTAGACAGTTGTGAAGGGGGATGTCGGTTTCATGGGCTTTCTCTCTTTTGGGATATTTACCCCATACGCTAGCAAAGCCTGCACCCTTTGTCACTTTACCGATTCAATACCCGACATTGATCGTCCCGCTCGATTGTGCATCACAGTGAGTTCGACGCACCCTTCGGCGCCACTTCCAGGTCACACCCGACGATGCACACTCACGCCTTGCAGGTAGGTCTCTGCCACGGCACGGTCGTCACCCAGCATCATCAAGGCGAACAGTCGTTCGCGCCAGTCGTTCGCTGCGTTGCAGCGACGTGCGAGAAGGGGCGTTGCCTCGGGATCGAGCACGACAAAGTCAGCTTCCTTGCCAGCGGCGAAACTGCCCACGTGATCGTCAATGTCGAGAGCCTCTGCTCCACCGAGTGTCGCGAGATAGAGCCCCTGTTCGGGGCTGAGCGACTGGCCGCCCATCTGCGCCACCTTGTACGCCTCACCGACGAGCGACAGCATGTTGAAGCTTGTGCCCGCCCCGACGTCTGTACCGAGCCCGACCCGCACGCCCTCTGCACGCGCGGCCGCCAAGTCGAACAGGCCACTGCCCAGGAAGAGGTTCGCAGACGGGCAGAACGCCATGGCGGCACCACTCGATGCAAATCGCTTTCGATCGGTTTCGTCAAGATGGATGCAATGCGCCAGAACCGAGCGTTCGCGGAGCAGCCCGAAACGCTCGTAGACGTCGACATAGCTACGACTGTCAGGGAAGAGATCCGCTACCCATTGCACCTCTCGAATGTTCTCGGCGACATGCGTGTGTACATACGCGTCCGGATACTCGGCAGCAAGCTGGCCCGCCCGTTCGAGTTGTGCCTCACTTGACGTCGGTGCGAAGCGAGGTGTTATCGCGTAACGCAAACGACCCCGGCCATGCCAACGCTCGATCAGTGCCTTGCTTTCCGCATAGCCTGACTCTGGCGTATCGCGAAGCGCCTCAGGACAATTCCTGTCCATCAGCACCTTGCCGGCAGCAAGACGTATCCCGCTGAGCTCGGCCGCTTCGAACAAGGCGTCGACCGATGCGGCATGCACGGTACCGAGCACCAGGGCGCTGGTCGTGCCGTTGCGCAGGAGCTCGGCAAGGAAGAACGCTGCCGTGTCTGCAGCATAGGCCTCGTCACTGAAGCGGCTTTCCACGGGAAAGACAGAGTTTTCCAGCCACTCGAGCAGCTGCGCACCGTAGGAGGCGATCATGTCCGTCTGCGGATAGTGCACATGCGTGTCGATGAAGCCCGGCACGATCAACTTGCCGTGAAGTTCCCTGATCGGAACGTCCTGTAGTTCGGAGAGGATCGTCGAGGCGTCGCCCAGGCATTCGACACGACCGTCGACGACCAGCAGCACGCCGTCTTCGAAGTACTCGACAGCGCCTTCGGTCACAGCCGGATCGCCGAGACAATGCGCAATGGATGCGCGGAAGGCCATGCGCTCACTGCGATTCGCTACACGGGCCATGTCACGTCCTCGATTGCCTTGGCCTTGCCGCCGTCCACCCCGACACGCGCGTCCGACTGCGCGCTGCCGGGCACTTGCGGCGCAGTGTCAGCCTTGTCTTTAGAAAGCAGGATCTCTGCAGCGACCGAAACGGCGATCTCGCCCGGATACTTGCCATCGATACCATCGATGCCGATCGGACAACGTAACCGGGCAATCGCCTCTGCCGACAGTCCGCGCGCCAACAGTCGCTGCTCGAAACGGCGACGCTTCACCAGGGATCCGATCAAACCGACCCACGGAAGATCCTGGCGTCGCAAGGCGCGCGCGCAGATCGCCTCATCGAGTGCATGATCATGGGTCATGACTATCACGAAGGTACCGGCGGCAAGCGTATCCACATCGCACTCGACCTGCTCACCGAGTTCGATGGTCACGTTGGCCGGACAGCTCACCGGCAGGAGTGCGTCGAACTCCTCCTGGCGGGTATCGATCCAGGTGACGCGACACGGCAACAATCCCAGTACGCCAATGAAGGCACGGCCCACGTGCCCGGCGCCGAACAACGCAATGCGCAGCGAAACAGGTTCGAACCGATCGAGCAAGAGCGGCGGCTCGAAACAGACCGATGCCGCGCGCGGGGTGTTCAACAGCGCATGTGCACGTGACACCATCTCTTCCTGCCGATCCCTCTCTTCCGGCCTATCCCTGTTCGACATCTCCCCGATACAACCCTGGCGACTGACCAGCAATCGCGGAGCGGTTGCAGAGTCCCGGGGAAAGGCGGGAATCTCGGTAACGGCGACGACGACCTCATTTGCCTGCAACGCGGCGGCAAGCCCGGACAACCAGTCTCGCAACGATGAATCCGCCCTTTCGAACAGCAACTGCACTGCACCACCGCAACACTGACCCAATGACGCGCCGAGCGGTATGCGCTCAAGCCGGCAGCAGCCCGGGCGGCCGTCCTGCAGGAGTGCTCTTGCCGTACCGATGGCGCTGTATTCGAGGTGTCCGCCACCGATCGTGCCGACGGCCTCGCGCTCGAACACGATCATCCGCGTACCGGCCTCTCGCGGTACCGAGCCGCGGGTTGCGGCGATGGTGACGAGTACGAAGGGCGTATCGCGGCGCGCGGCTTCACCGAGCGCAGCCGGCCAATGGCTCATGCCGGTTCGACGGGCGACCGGATGGCCTCCACGGCGTCAAGTATCCGCTCGGGCGTCGCCGGTGTATCGAGCGGCGGATTGAGGCGATAGTCGGCGACGCTTGCGATCGCATCACGAATGGCGAACAAGACGGAAAACGGCAACAGGAGCGGCGGCTCACCGACCGCTTTCGAGCGTAGCACCGTCTCTTTCCGGTTTGCATTCTCGAACAGTCGCGTGTGAAATTCGGCGGGACAGTCGTTGCTTGCCGGAATCTTGTAGGTAGACGGCGCATGCGTAGTCAGACGTCCCTCCGCGTTCCAGCACAGCTCCTCTGTCGTCAACCAGCCCATGCCCTGGACGAAGGCCCCTTCCACCTGACCGATGTCTATCGCGGCATTGATCGGATTGCCGGCATCATGGAGGAGGTCGGCACGCAAGAGCTTCCATTCACCGGTCAGCGTGTCGACGACGACCTCCGACACCGCTGCACCATAGGCAAAGTAATAGAACGGTCGGCCGGTCATCGTGTCCTTGTCCCAATGCAGATCCGGAGTTGCATAAAACCCGTCCGACCAGAGTTGCACGCGTTCTCGATAGGCATCACCAACCAGCTGCTCGAAGGGTACGCGAATACCTGCGACCGTGATGCCGTCGTTGCCGAAGGCGACGGATTCTGGCGCCTCGCCCTGCCGACCTTCGCCGTAGTGTTCGACGGCGAACGCGGCCAGCCGCTCGCGAATCTGTCGCGCCGCATGCTCCGCTGCCTTGCCGTTCAGATCAGCGCCTGTGGAGGCAGCGGTCGCCGAGGTATTGGCAACCTTGCTGGTGTCGGCCGCCGTCGTCCGAACCCGACAGAGATCGATGCCGAGCTCGCCGGCGACAACCTGTGCCACCTTGGTGTTGAGCCCCTGTCCCATCTCGGTGCCGCCATGATTCACCAGCACGGAACCGTCGGTGTAGATGTGCACCAGCGCGCCCGCCTGGTTGTAGTGCTTGACGTTGAAGGAGATGCCGAACTTGACCGGCGTCAGCGCGATTCCCTTGCGTAGAACCGGACTGCTCGCGTTGTAGTCACGACAGGCGGCCCGGCGCCGTGCGTAGTCACTGCTGTCGGCAAGTTCTGCCACCAGTTCGTGAATGACATTGTCGACGACGGGCTGCCCATAGGGCGTGATGTCATGCCCACTCCCCTCCTCACCGTAGAAATTGCGCCGGCGGACGCTGAGCGGATCGAGCTCGAGCTCGCGCGCGATGTTGTCGATGATGTACTCGATCGCGATCGCACCCTGCGGCCCGCCAAAGCCCCGAAAGGCGGTGTTGGACTGGGTGTTGGTGCGGCCGCAGAAAGCACTGATATCAACGTCGGACAGGTAGTAGGCGTTGTCGAAGTGACAGACCGCACGGGTAGCGACCGGCGCCGAGAGATCGGCCGAGAAACCGGCCCGGCTCAACATCTCGATACGGGCTGCCACGATCCGCCCGTCCGGCTCGTAGCCGACCTCGTAAACATAGTGAAAGCAGTGCCGCTTGCCGGTAATCAGCATGTCGTCATCGCGATCGAGGCGCAACTTCACGGGTCGCCCGGTTCGCCAGGCGCCGAGCGCAGCGACACAGCAGAACAAGGCTGACTGTGATTCCTTGCCACCGAAGCCACCGCCCATGCGGCGCATTTCCACGACGACCTGGTGGGAGCGCAACGCGAGCAGTTCGCGAACCAGCGTCTGCATTTCGCTGGGGTGCTGGGTCGAGCACCAGACGTGAAATTGGTGGTCCTCCTTCGGCACGACATAGGAAATCTGGCCTTCCAGGTAGAACTGCTCCTGCCCCCCCACTGACATTTCGCCCTCGAGCCGGTGGGGTGCATTGGCGAGTCGCGCTTCCGCATTCCCTCGGCTCAAGTGCATGGGAGGCACGACGTACGACGCCTGCTGCCTCGCCTCCTGCGGTGTCAGTATCGCTGGCAATTCCTCGTAGACGAAGACACCTTTGCGCGCGGCGCGCCGTGCCTGTTCATACGATTCCGCATAGACCGCGAACAGGGGCTGCCCGACATAGTGCACCGTTCCGTCCGCCAGCACGGGGTCGTCATGCACGATCGGTCCACAGTCATTCTTGCCCGGAATGTCTGCCGCAACGAGCACGGCGACAACCCCGGCACTTGCCCGGACCGCCTCGAGGTCCATCGAGACGATCCGCGCGTGGGCCTTCCTGGAGAGCCCGAGCGCAGCGTGCAAGGTCGTGTCGATCTCCGGAATATCATCGATGTAGGTCGCCTCACCGGAGACGTGCAGGTGCGCAGACTCGTGTACCGGCGCTATCGTTGCAGCCGTCGTTGACTCTGTCACTGTCGCCACCGTTACAGTTTCCTCTGCCGTTGTCGCATCGTGACGAGTGTTCATGATGTTGCCTCCGGCGCAGCCGGAACATCGTGCTCCGCCCGTGCGAACACCGTGGTCTCGGCCGCGGGCAGAGGCTCGCCAGTGCGGGTTTCGAGATAACAGCGTTTCAGCAGGTTGACAGCCGTAAGCTTGCGGTAAGCGGCACTCGCCCGCATGTCGTCCAGCGGTGTGAAATCGTCACCGAGCGCGCGCATCGCGGAAGCCAGCGTCAGCTCGTTCCATGGCTGCCCCATAAGCGCTGCCTCACAGCGTCCGGCACGCGCCGGCACGGCCGCCATGCCACCGAACGCGACACGCGCGGTAGCGATGCGCCCGTCATCATCAAGCTCGAGGGCGAAGGCGGCACAGACTGCCGAGATATCCGAGTCATAGCGCTTGGCTACCTTGTAGGTCCGGAAACGCAACCCTGGTCGCGGCAGCGGCACTGCAATGGCTTCGACAAGTTCGTCTGCCACCATCGATTTCTTCATGTAACCGACATAGAGCGATTCAAGCTCTAGCTCCCGTTGCCCGCCAGCCCCTCTGAGCACAACCGTGGCACCGAGTGCGATCAGCCACGGCATCGAGTCACCGATCGGCGAACCGTTCGCCACATTACCGCCCAGCGTGCCGGCATTGCGAACCGGAACCGACGCGAAGCGCTCCCACATCTCACGCAACTCGGGGTAGTGATCGTGCATGACCCGATAGGCATCGCTGAGCGAGACTGCCGCACCGATGCGGATACGGTCTGACTCTCGGTCGATGCGCAGAAGCTCGGCCACCCTGCCGAGAAAGATGACATCGCCCAACTCGCGGAACTGCTTGTTCACCCAGAGTCCCACATCGGTTCCCCCGGCCAACAAGGTTGCCGCGTGATTGGTAGCACGCAGACGGAGCAGTTCATCGAGCGACTGCGGTGCGTGGAAATCGCCGTCCGCGTGAGACAGATGCAACGGCGCCTGCCGAGGCGCCTGCGAGGGCGTTTGCCCAGGCGCTTGCCAAGGCGCTTGCAAGAGCGCCGGCCGTTCGAACGCGCTCAAAGCATCGATCACGGCCGCTCGATCGAAATCCCGCCGAGGCAACTCGAACATCCGCTGTCCCGCATCGAGTATCGGGCGGTAGCCGGTGCATCGACACAGGTTGCCTGAAAGATGATCGGCGAGTTCCTGTCGATCGGGCCGTCGTTCGCCGCCTACACAAGCCAGATACTTGTCCCAGAGAGACATCACGAACCCAGGTGTGCAGAAGCCGCATTGAGAGCCGTGACAGTCCACCATGGCCTGCTGCACGGGATGCAATTCTCCGGCATCGCCGCGCAGGTATTCGACCGTGAACAGGGCCTTGCCATCGAGTGTTGGCAGGAACTGGATGCAGGCGTTGACCGCGCGTGTCTGCAGCCTGCCGTCGACCCGCTCGGCGAGAACGACCGTACAGGCGCCACAATCACCCTCGGCACAACCCTCCTTGGTACCCGTGCAGCGTCGCTCCTCGCGCAGGTAACTCAATACCGTACGCGTCGGCGGCGGATTGTCCACAACCACCGGAATGCCGTTGAGAAGGAAACGGACGCCTTGCCGGTGCGATTCCGCGCCGCTCTGATTCTGTGTCATGTTATCAACCTGGGTTGGCCCAAGGTTCAGCCCAATGCTTAGCATAGGCGTCGAGCCGTTTCTCGAGAAGATCGACCAGTCGGCCGAGCGATGCACTTTGCTCGCGGACTCGAAGGCAGATGCCGAGCTGCTGTCTGACTGCATCCTCGGCGACCAGCGGAACCATCTTGAGCTCGCCCAGTGCAAGCCGACGCTCGAGGCCCATCGCTGTCTGGAAGCCGACGCCGAGCTGCTGGTTGATCATCGAACGGAGGAACTCGACCGAGGTCGACGTTGTCACCGCACTGGACTCGATACCGTGCCTTTCGAGCACATCGTCAAGCAGTGTCCGCAGCGGCCAGGTTCGATCCGGAAGAATCAAGGGGTAGACCGCACATTCGCTCACCGACAGAGCACTCCGGATCGCCAACGGATGACCCGGAGCGACGATGGCCCCCACGGCAAGCGTACGCGTGGCGACGTCGACGAGTTCGCCTTCCGGTTGTCGATCGAAGGCGATGGCCACGTCCGCCGTGCCGTCGAGCAACAGCCGGTTCAGTTGATCCCCACCGGCCGCAACAAACGCGGAGCCCATGCCCGGCACTGCGGCGTGCAGCTCCACCAGCACCGGTGGAAGGAACTCGGCAATCACTGATTCCTGTCCGGCGATCGTCAGCGGTCGATCGGGGGCCCGGCCCAGGGCAGCTATCTCGGCATGACAGCGCTCGGCATCGACCAGGGTGCGCTCGACATGTCCGGCAAGCACATGTCCGGCCGTGGTCAGTACCATGCCGCCGGGCTTGCGCTCGAACAATCTCACGCCGAGCTCGTCCTCTATCTTGAGAATCTGCCGGTTCACGGCCGAGGACGAAATGTGCAAGCGCCTGGCCGCCGTGCGCACCGAGCCGCTCGCGACCACCTCGCGAAAGTACTTCAGGAACGGCGCATGGATCGGCATCGTTCAAGGGTCTCGGTGGACGGTCGTCTCTCCTCCCACATCGACGAGCGGAGTGCGTGAGCCGAGCCAGAGTACCGCAGCGAGGAGCACATAACCCCACACCAGTGGGTTACTCACATCAGGCCAATGCAGGGAGTTGCCATGGATTACTCCGACCGCCGTCAGCACCGCCGCGATCACGGCAACCACCTGAGCCTGACGGATCTTGCCATCGATCAGCAGCGCCGTGAACGAACCCCACAACATGCCGCTGACGATTGCGCCATTGGCGAGTGCCGATTCGCCGACGACATTGGCCCCTTGCGTCAACATCGCAGTGACGAAGGTCTCGTCGGACAGCCCGGGCACGTTCTCGATACCGGTCTCACGCAAGGCGTTGAGTGCGGCTTCCCACTTGATCAGGACGATGCCCGAGACATGCGGGATGAAGGCAATGGCGATGGCGATGTGATGCTTCGGTTCGCAGGAATTGAAGGAAACCGCGATGATCGAGATACCGACGAAGACCAGAATCGGCGCGACCGCCGCCGGTGGAATCAGATTACCGAGAAACGCGACGAGGCCGAACAGGGCGCCGGCCATGAATACAAGACCGACACCCAGCGCATAGCCCGAGCGTGCATTCATGCGCTTGTAGGCCGGATGGCCGATGTAGACCGTGGTCGGGAACGGCGAGCCAAACAGAGCGCCGACCATCGTGCCCACTCCGTCGGTCACCTGGCAGGGGCCGACCGGGTAGCTATCGCCTGCCGCCTCCGCCGATTCGACGTTGTTCATGGTTTCGATGAAGTTGTAGATCTGCACCGGAATCAGTACCGCGAAGAGCGCCGGGTTGTCGATCAGATATTGCAGCCCGATGAGCAGATCGCCGAACCATGGCAACGGCAGGTAAAAGCCGACGCCATCGAAACTGAACATCGATTCGCCGATGATCAGCGCCACAACGGTGGCGGCGATCAGGGCGGCGAGTCCCGACGGCAGACCGAACGGGAGCCTGAAACCGCCGACCATGCCCCAGAGGACAAACGCGAGTGCGGTGAATCCGACCAGCGGGCTTTCATAGATGCGAGTCATCGCGCCCGCCGCAATAAAGACGAGCGCGATGCCTGCAAGCGTTCCGAGCATGCCGGCTCGTGGTGTCACGCGCTTCAGCCAGGGCCCGATCACGGCACCGAGCAATTCGACGAACCCACCGACGACACCGGCCGCGATACCAACCTGCCAGGCCAGCAACGGGTCGTTCGTGGCCCAGTAGATCGGACCGATCACACCGAACAGGTAGACGAACATGACCGGCGTGCTGATACCGTAGGGCAGCGCGGTAACGTCTGTGCGGTTCTCACGTCGAGCGAGACGCTGGGCCATCCACACATAGACGACGATGCCGATGAGTATCGCGACCGCTGCACCCGGCAGAATCCGGCCGAAGACGATTTCGGGCGGCATGCCGAAGACGAACCTGCAAACACCCGAGATGATCAGGAGATTCGCCAGCGTGTCGGCGAACAGCGCCCAGAAGCCGTTCACGTCATTCCGGGAGAAGATCGGGTAGCGCATCAGCCTGTCTCCTTGCGACAATTCGCAATTCAAGAGCCTAGGGAAAAGGTAACCCGGCCGGTAGCAGAGAAAAGCGGCCGGGTGATGCCGATGGGGCAGCGCTGTTGTGCCCGAGGCGCTCGACCGTCATCCCTCGCCGTGGCGGCGCTCGCATAACGAGCGGATTCTCTCGGCGGGGATTGCGAAGTGCTTGTTCAGGTAATGCTGCAGATCGAGCGGCAGATTCATTGCCGCCATCGCGGCTGCCATGCAACTGAGCCACTGCTCGCGTTCCACCACGGTGACGCGCAAGTGCGCGTGCACGAGCGGGATGCTGACCGGCCGCTGAGTCAGATGCGCAAGCAAGACGTCAGTTGCACAACGTCAGTTGCAAAAAGCTCGTAATCTCGCCCGCAACAACTCACGTACCATTACTTGCCATACTGGGCAAAGCGCATTCTAATGTCTCAACCGCGCCTGCAACCATGTTGCCCAATGACAGCGGCTGCTTCCGAAGCGCGAATCAAGGGATGCATCCAGTGAGTGTCGAAATGCAAGCGAACACCGTAGCATCGTGACAGATGCCAAGAGGGCGATCAACGTCAAGAGTGAGGACGAGAAGGAACGTTTCCACCCGTTAGGCGAGTACGTATGGCCGAATGCTCCCCTCGACAGAGGCCTCAAGCGCCTGCTGGCTAGCCTCGTCAAACGGTTTCGGGAAGACGTCGACGAAGACTGCGTGGATGAGTCCCGTCTGGTAACTGTCGAGCGATCGCGACTCGATCAGTTTGTCGCAACGCCGACCAGCGCAACACTTGCAACCGAGCTCGATGCGACTCTGAGCAACTGGCTTGCCGATGATGCAAGCGACACCTCGCAAGTCGGTTCAAGCCGTAGTCACCTGCAAACGATCGTGCTGCCTCCTTGCGACGGAAACGACTTCCTGCGTGGCTGGGCAATCAATCGAGGACATCTGGTAGTCGAGCCGCCATCAAGGGACGCACTGGTCTGTCCAAACGATTTTCCCGGTAAAGGATACGCCGACTCGGACATTCTCGTGATACCACGACTCGAAGACTGGTTTCTGCGACATGATTCGGGACTGGCAGGCATCCGCGAACTTGTGGCACGCCTCGCGGTATCGAAACACCGATGGCTGATCGGTTGCAATGCATGGGCGTGGCAATTCCTCGTCAAGAGTTGTCACATCGATGCGACCCTGACCGATCCGCTCGTGCCGGCAGCATTTGATGCAGACCGACTGCGTGATTGGCTCGAAGGGCTGTCCCGTCGAGACGATGGGGTGAAGTACCGCTTTCGACTGGCCAGCTCCGGCAAGGACGTCTTTTCCAACCCGGGCGAGCAGGATGGTGCCGACAAGGACACGATGGCCGAGCTTGCGGAAGAGTGTTTCGGCATTCCGTGGGTAGCCTGGCATGTTTGGCGGTCCAGCCTCAGAACGACGTCCGAACCAGCAGGCACCGGCGGTGACGATGAGCGGCAGAAGACATTCTGGATTACCGGGTTCCGCCACGTAGGCACCCTGCAGGGTCTCCATCGGGACGAATTACTGGTATTGCACACGCTGCTTGTACACGGTCACTTGCCCACCGCGGACATCTCGAGGACGGTGCCGATTCCACAACACACGAACCCGGTAGGCGCACTCGTGAAGCTCGGCTTGATCGAGGAAATCGATGGCCTGCATGCGTGCGTACCGGCGGCATATCCCGCCATCCGGCAAAGGTTAGAGGAAGCCGGCTTCCCGATGGATGTTCTCTGACCCGGTGGATGTTTCGCTAAGATGAGTGACAGCAGCACAGCCGACGAGGACGGAGGCAGGGAGACGACGAAGCTTCTGAACGACCTCCAGGACATCGGCTTCGTCGAGATAGCGCTGATCCTGTTCGGCAGCTTCGTGCTGCTCTGGCTCGCCAAGCGAATACTGTTATTCATCGCCGAACGAGTTCCGAGTCGGCTGCGCATGATCGCTCTCGGTGCCGTGCCGATCCTGCGGCTGATCGTGATCATCGCGGCGATCCTCTGGATCATTCCGCTCGTCTTCAACCTGACTGTACAGAACGTTCTTGTCATCGCAGGCGCCGCGAGCGTCGCTATCGGCTTCGCCTTCAAGGACTACGCAAGCAGCCTCATTGCCGGCATCGTTGCGTTGTTCGAACGGCCCTATGGCGCCGGCGACTGGGTCGAGATCGACGATGACTACGGCGAGGTTGTCGATGTCGGTTTTCGCGCGATACAGCTGCGCACAGCGGCCGACAACCTGGTCACGGTGCCACACGAGAAGATCTGGTCCGGCAACATCGCCAATGCCAACGCAGGAGCGACGACTGTCATGTGCATCGCTCACTTTCATATTCTCCCTGATCACGAACCCGGCCGCGTCGAGGCAGCGCTGATCGACGTTGGCCTGACCAGCGCCTACCTGGACTATGCCAAGCCCGTGTTCGTGATCCTTGCAGATACCGAATACGGTTCGCACTATCAACTGAAAGCGTACCCGTTCGATCACCGCGACCAATTCCGTTTCGTCTCGGATCTCACGGCAAGGGGCAAGCTTGCACTCCGCAAGGCCGGCGGCGTCGAGAGCGCCGCAAACTGTGTGCCCGCGCGGCCGAAAGACACCGCCACAGCGGGTACAAGCGCATCTTGAGCTAGGCCATCCGGTAGCCTTGTCGATTCGCTGTCAAACTGCTCAGGCTCAGTACCTGTTGGAGATCAGGCATCGACATCAGTTTCGTCCTGGACGACACGGCAAAGCGTGAGTAAACGCTCTACCGCGGCGGTGGAATCGCGTGTAGAGCGTCTCCTTTGACGCTCCCGCTGGTGCTCAAGGTACAACGCTGGCGGTCGCCCGGTTTCGTTCTCACTGCTCTGGCTCTCTCTGTCTACCTGTTCGGCACCATCGCCATCACCTTCGGCATGCAGGGACCGATGAACGTGGCGCTGCTCGAGCACACCGAGTTTACCGAGCTCGATATTGCCGCCATTCGAGATACCTACGAGTCCCGCTGGAATGCCTGGCATCGAGTGCGCAGTTTCGCCGCGATTGCAGCCTTCACGCTGTTGCTGCTCGCCGTGTTTCGTGAACGTTTGTCACGGCCCGATACAAGTCTCTGATCGAGCGTAAGCAGTGCTATCAAGAGCCTCAAGGAAACATCGTTTGTCGCCTTGCCGGAGCATACCCAGACTGTGTTCACGGACAGGAAATCACTGTCCGCAACATCTGACTGGAGTTTGATCAATGGCACTTTTCAACAAGATGGCACGCGCGTTTGAACGACGTCTCACGAACATCGGTCGCAGCCGCGCCCGCGAACACCTGCTTCGCCAGAGCGACCACGTCCTCGCTGACGCAGGTTTCTCGCGTGAGCGTCTGGAGCTCGGCAATGCTGCATGGCCGTGGACCACTTCGGACGAGGCGTCGGATCGGTTGATCGCAAGATCAGTCAGGCAAGCGGCAACCGCTTCGGCAACGACCGATGTCCTGCCCTTTCCGGCTGCAGACGACACAGCTGCAGATCGTTCAAGCGACAACGTGCGACAGAAAGCAGCATGACGAAGGTCTGGCACGCGATCGCCTCGGGCTGGAAGCCTGCGGTGGTCGCGCGCAAGAGCGTAGGGAGGGTATAGCCAGACAAGGGTCGTCTGTGAGACAAAGCCAGCGGACACTTGACGAGTTTCAACAGTCGCTCAGATGCGCGCACGCTCGAACGCTGACCAAGCTGCTTCCAGAGCATCGATATCGAATCCCGACTGTCTTGCCGGACCGAGAATGAGTTGCTCGGTGGCGTACATCCTGTCAATCGCCGACTCGAGCGTCGACCATACCGAGTCAGGCACGACGACCGCGCCATGGCGATCGGCATGCACCAGATCCCCTGGACTCACCGTCAGACCGAATACGGTAACCGGCGTGCCCATCTCGCGAACGTGTACGAAGGCGTGACTCGGGCTGACCGAACCGGCGATGACCGGAAATCCAGCGGCCAGATCACCGAGGTCCCGGATAGCGCCGTTGGTCAGCGCACCTGAAAGTCCCAAAGACTGGTGCACGGCCGTATGAACCTCGCCCCACCAGGCTCCGGCACAACGCGGATGATCGGCGTCCTCGATCACCGCAACCGCGGGTGACGGCGCAGCCGCCATGTAACGAAAGTACTCGAGCCGCCGCGCCTTGAGCACGTCCGGCGCGTCAGCGGGTGGCTCATATCCGGCAATCACGGCGGTCGCCGCGAGTCCCACGACTGCAGGTGACTCCGGATCCGAACTTAACGGGGTGTCTCGTGTATACGCCGCGAAGCCACGCATGCCTTGTGCCACCTCGATGGCGTTGCAGACACTGGGTGTGTCGATGCTACGAAGTCGAGCCAGCAGCGAATCACTCGGTCCGGCCTCATTCATCGACATCCGCTCTCGCTCAATGTCCATTTACCCATTGTCCACTACCCATTGCCGGTTCCCGATACCCTTTGCCATCAGGCGTCGACCCGAAACTCGCTCTCCCGGTCGAACAGGTAGATGTGCGAACTGTCGACCTTCAGGCCTACCGTCGCGTCGATGCCGAGTTCGGTATAGCGATCGGCCTTCGCGGTAATGCGCTGCGCGCCGACACGCACCGTTACCAGCACACTTTCACCGGTGTTCTCTGACGCGAACACCGGCGCGTCGAAATCACCCGCTCCCGGCTGAACCACGCTGATGTCCTCGGGGCGGATACCCAGCACGAGACCGGCGCGTGGTTGCGCTGAAATTGCAAGAACGGCACTTCCTTCGGCGTGAAACGCACCGTCACGGATCTCTCCGTTGATCAGGTTCATCGCCGGCGAGCCGATAAAGCCTGCGACGAAAAGCGTTCTCGGGTCGTTGTAGATTTCCACCGGCGTGCCCAGCTGCTGGATCCGTCCCTTGTGCATGACGGCCACCCGGTCCGCGAGCGTCATCGCTTCGATCTGGTCATGAGTGACGTAGACGGTCGTGACGCGCAAGCGGTGTGACAGGTTCTTCAGCTCAGCCCGCATCGTCACGCGAAGCTTGGCGTCGAGATTGGACAAGGGCTCGTCCATCAGAAAGACCTGAGGGGTACGCACGATGGCACGCGCCAGCGCGACGCGTTGGCGCTGTCCTCCGGACAGAGCCTTCGGCTTTCGTTCGAGAAAATCCGACAGTTCGACCTGCTCTGCAGCAGTGCGCACGCGAGCCGGAATTTCTCCACTCGTAACGCCTCGCACTTTCAAGGGGTAGGCAATATTCTCGGCCACCGTCATGTGCGGATAAAGCCCATAGTTCTGAAACACCATGGCGATATCCCGATCCTTCGGAAGATCATCGTTGACGCGTCGCTCGCCGATCAGGATATCCCCGCTGGTCGGCTCCTCGAGCCCCGCGATCATGCGCATCGTCGTGGTCTTGCCACAACCGGATGGACCGAGCAAGACGAGAAACTCCTGATCGGCAATGGTCAGCGACTGATTGTCCACACCGATGAACTCCCCCCAGCGCTTGGTGACGTCGCGCAAAGAGACTCCTGCCATCAGCGTACCGCTCCCATGGTCATGCCCTGAACGAAATGCTTGCGAATGATCAGCGCCAGCACGAACATCGGAACCATGATGATGATGCCGGCAGCCGCCAGCAGGTTCCAGAGATCACCCTCCTCCGCCTTGAACAAGGCAAGCCCGACCGGTAGCGTGACCGCGTCCCTGTTGGTCAGAATCAAGGCGAACAGAAATTCGTTCCACGCGATGATGAAGCAGAAGATCGAGGCGGTGACAAGGCCGGGTGCCGCCATCGGCAGCACGATGTTGCGAATGACCTGAATACGCGACGAGCCATCGACGAGTGCGGCTTCTTCGGTATCGATGGGAATGCCGTCGATGAAACCCTTTATCATCCAGATCGCGAACGGCATGACGATCGCGGTATTGATCAGTACCAGTCCGCGCAGTGTATCGAGTAGTCCCAGATCCCGAAACATCACGAAGAACGGCAGGACAATAACGACGGCCGGAACGAACTGGGTTGCGAGAATCAGCACCAGCAGCAAGGTGCGTCCGCGCATGTCGAATCTCGAGAACGCGTACGCCGCAAGTGTTGCGATGGGAATGGCGACAAGCACGGTCGCCGTAGCCACGACAGTGGAATTGCGAAGCTTCCTGCCGAGTGAATAGGGTTCCTCGAATACGGTTCGAAAATTCTCGAGCGTCGGTGAGAAGAAGAGCTTGAGCTGATAGACGTCCACATGTTGCTTGAACGCCGCCAGTGCAATCCACACGATCGGCACCAGCATGATCAGAGTGAACAGCAGAATCAGCACGACCTGCAAGCCATTCCAGATGCGCGTCTGCTGTCGTCCGCTCAGCGGCATCTAGTGGTCCTCACGCGCGAACACCAATCGAGTGTAGGCATAGGTCAGCAACAACATCGGAATCACCAGCAACCAGGCTACCGCTGCGGAGTAGCCGATATTCGAATACTTGAAGCCGTTGAAGTAAACGTAGTGCGACAGCGTCTGCGTCGCATCGCCTGGGCCTCCGTTGGTCAACATGTAGACGAGATCAAAGGTCTTCAGTGAGAAGATTGCCTTCAGGATGATGACGACAGCCAGTACCGGCTTGAGCTGTGGCAACGTGATATCACGAAAGATACGAGCGCCCGACGCTCCATCGACACGCCCGGCCTCGAGCGTCTCCTGTGGAATGGAGGCAAGCCCGCCGATCAACACCAGAGTCAGAAACGGTATCCAGCCCCAGACGTCGGCGATGACGACGACCCAGAATGCGAGGACTGGATCGGACAGCCAGGCAATGTCGGCAAAACCTGGCATCAGGGCCCCGAAGAAAGCGTCGAAAAGCCCGAACTCAGGATTGAACATGAAGCGAAAGGACACGCCGATCAAAGCCGGACTCATCGCGAACGGTAGAATCAGCAGTGCCTGTACGCCGACCCTGAAGCGGCCACCGGGCGCGAGCAACAGAGCAAATGTCAACGCAAACACGGTCGTCAAGGTCACTGTGACGATCGTGAAGAGCAAGGTCACCCATACCGAGTTCCAGAAAGCCGGCTCCTCGGACACCGCCCAGAGATAATTCTCTGCGCCGAGGAAGGCCTGCGGAAAATCAGGACGGGACAGACGTCCAGCGTAGAACGAATAGCGGAGCGATTCGAACAACGGCCATACCGCGGTAGCGAACACCACCAGAACGGCAGGCGCTACCAGCAGATACTTAAGGTATCGGTCGCGCATTCCTGCGCTTCCCGTTCAGTCGATCCGACCGGCACGCTTCAGGATCTTCGTCGCCTGTTCGGCCGCCGCCGACATCAGCTCACGGACATCACCTCCCGCTGCTGCTTCGGCGATTGCCCCCGAGATGACATCGCCCACTTCGGGCCATTCGGCGATCTGCGGCATGATGTCGGAACTTTCCAATGAATTCCAGGCGGCCTCCTGGATGTTTGCATTGGCCGCGTTGACCTCGGCATCCTGCAGACTGCTGATGTGAGTTACCACATTGTTGACGATGGGCTTGCCGGCAACCTCTCGCTCCGTGGCATTCGCCTTGTCCATTTCCGGATTCGACAGCCACTTCAGAAACTCCCAGGCTGCATCCTTGTTATCGGAATAGGAGGAAATCGAGAACGGCATCGAGATCGCGTAGGTAACCGTCTCACCCTCATAGGCAGGCATGCCGGTGAAGGCGACCTGATCTTCCGCAAGCACGGATGTTTCCGGGTTGATCATTGACGAGTAGGCCCACCACCACACCGGAATCATCGCGGACTTTCCTTGCATGAAGGACTGCCGCGCATCCTGTTCGACGAACGAGAGCGATGCCGGATTGGTCGCGTTGTGCTCGGTATGCAGAGCGATATAGTCCTCGGTAGCCTTCAAGCCATCTTCGGAGGCCCAGGCAGGACGACCCTCACCGTCAAAGACATCGGCACCCGCAGCCCACAGGAAATTAAGCCAGACAAAGAGATTCTGTCGGTTGCCGTCGTTGTTGAAATACAGCGCGAGCGGCTCGATGTCCGGATGATTTTCACGCAGTTCCTTGCTGATGCTGACGACATCCGCCCAGCTGGCCGCCGGCTCCGGGATGAGATCCTTGCGGTAGAACATCAATTGCGCGTGCGCGCGTAACGGGAATCCGAGTGTTTCGCCCTCGAACTGCGCAGACTTGGCAAATGCTGCTGGGTAGCGATCCATGGAGATGCCATCCTCGGCCAGACGCTCGTCTATCCGCTCGAGCCAATGCGCGTTTGGCGGTCCCCAGCTGTCAAGGTAGTTGACAACATCGTAGGTGCCGTTCGCTGCGACGCCTTCGGCGGTGATCTTTTCCTGCAGCGAACCGAACGGTATGAACGTCCATTCCGTCTCGATTCCAGTCAATTCAGTGAATTCCGCGTCGCGCAGCATCAAGCCGTCGAACTGCGGGGTGACCACCGAGAGGATGTTCAGCGTGGTGCCATCGTAAGGCTTGCCGTCCTTCAGGCCGTACTTCTCGGCGAGTGCAACGTTACCCATCAGGAGCGCTGCAGTGGCAACGACGGCGGTCACGCTATGGCGCGAGGCACTGTTCACGAGCATCCGTTCCTCTCCTTCATGGGTGTCTGGAGGGGAAATCGTAGTGCAGTTTGCATTCGCATGCAAATTTGTCGATTCAGCGTGCAACTCGCCTTGCTGACTGGCCTTGCAGTGTCGTCGTCGAAACGAGCGACTGACCTTCAACCGAGGCCAGCTCGACACGATCGCGCTCGTTCGCCCTGGCAACATAGAGCGCGTTATCGGCTCGCTTGGACGGGTCGGAGATATCGCGATCGCAATCCGCGCGCTGGACCAGTCTGACGCTGACGGAAATGTTGAAACTCCGACTGTCGGAAACGAACGACAGCATGCGTGTCAGCTCGCAGATTCGCTCGGCAAGTCCGCGGGCGGCATGAATTCTGTCAACCCGGTTCGATGACGTACCGGTAAGTAAAGTGAACGGCGTGTGAACTCGCCGGGTCAACCGTTCACACGTTGCTCACGCCGCCATAGCTAACCTTGACCTTCCTGAACAAGCAGAGCAAAACCCAATGATATTGACTAGACCAAGGACCGGCCTTGGGGCCGCTCTCATAGGCGCGGCAGCCTTCCTGTTCGCCACGGCAGACGCCCTGGCGCAGGATGCGAACCCTGCACCACCGAACACCGCGAACATCGTCGACACCGCAGTTGCCGCCGGCAGCTTTGACATTCTGGCAGCGGCTCTGGACGCGACTGATCTCACATCGGTTCTCGCCGACGAGAGCAAGCAGTTCACCGTCTTCGCGCCCACCGACGAGGCCTTCTCGGCGTTGGGGCAGTCAACACTTGATGGGCTGCTTGCCAATCCGGAAGCCCTCGCGAACATCCTGCTCTACCACGTCATTGCCGATCAGGTCGTCGATGCCGCTACCGCTCGTACCCAGTCCGGTTCGTCCGTCACGGCGGCCAATGGCGATCAGCTCGGCATTCAAGCGAAAGGTGAGAGCCTCTTCATCAATGATTCCATGGTGATCACTCCCGATGTAGTCGCGAGCAATGGCATCATTCATGTCATCGACACCGTCCTGACGCCGCCGACGGATGTCGCAGAGCCCACTCTGAACATCGTAGAAACGGCGGTTGCAGCCGGTTCCTTCGACACGCTGGTCAGTCTCCTGGTCGCGACCGGGCTGGACAGCGTACTCGCCGACGCCGCCGCTGAATTCACCGTCTTCGCACCGACCGACGAGGCTTTCGCGAGTCTCGATGCGACAACGCTCAGCAACCTGCAAGCAGACCCGGAGCTGCTCAAGAGCGTCCTCCTGTATCACGTACTCGCGGGCCAGCAGGTTGATGCCTCAACGGCGATCGGTCTTGCCGGCAGCAGCGTACAGACAGCCAACGGAGAGTCGGTCCGGATCTCGCTTGACGACAAGGACCTCTTCATCAACGATTCGCAGGTGGTGCTTGCCGACGTACGGACCACCAACGGCATCATTCATGCGATCGACACCGTACTTGTACCGCCCTCACTGAGCGAACCTGCCGGTACGACGCTGGCCGGAATCGTCGAGAACAGCGACCAATTCCGAATACTCGAATACGCACTCAGAGTGACGGGTCTGACCGACACACTGGATGACGCTGCGGCGACATTCACCGTCTTTGCGCCGACTGACCGCGCCTTCTACAGGCTCGGATACCGGAACCTCGTGTGGTTGTTCAGTCACCCGGAAACACTACGCAGCGTGCTTCTCTATCATGTGGTACCCGATGCACGGGTCGATGCGGCAACGGCACTCACGCTCGACTCTGCGGCCGTGACAACGGCAAACGACCAGGACATCAACATCCGGGTCCGCGATAACGAACTGTTCATCAACCGGAGCCGGGTCGTCGCGACCGACATCGACGCGAGCAACGGTATTGCCCACGTGATCAACAGAGTCCTGATTCCGCGTCTACACTGATCGCGCGGTCGCCACCACGAGGGCCAGTCGCGTACCCGTTCGCGACTGGCCTTGTCGTGGTAGAGACCAGAGCTGCATGCTGACCATCGACAACATTCGCGTCCTGCTGGTTGAAGACCACCGGGATCTCGCCGAGACCATCATCGACTTTCTCGAATCGTTGGGTTGTACGGTGGACTATGCGGCTGACGGCATGACCGGTCTGCATCTCGCCTCACGTGGTGGTTTCGATATCATCGTGCTCGACGTCATGTTGCCCGGAATTGACGGACTGGCCCTGTGCCGACAGCTTCGTAAACACCATGGTGAAAGTACGCCGCTGATCATGATGACCGCGCGTGATGAACTGAACGACAAGCTTGCCGGCTTCGAGTCCGGCGCTGACGACTACGTGGTCAAGCCCTTCGACTTGCCGGAACTCGTGGCCCGCATCGTCTCGTTGGTACGCCGAGCGCAAGGTCGCGTTGCACCGAAGCGCCTTGTCGCGGCCGATCTTTCACTCGATACCGGCAGCCGACTGGTCACGCGGGGAGCACAGAGCCTGTCGCTCACGCCCGCTGGCTATACCCTGCTGAGGGTGTTGCTCGAACACAGTCCGAACGTTGTCACCCGGGAGGATCTGGAACGTGCCCTGTGGGGTGAGGAGCCGCCGGCGAGCGACACCTTGCGCACCCAGATCTACAAGCTCCGCAAGGCCGTGGACCGACCGTTCGATCAACAACTGATACACACCGTTCAGGGCTCCGGCTATCGCTTGTCAGGAGAGGCTGCACCCGCCTCATCCAGTCTCGGCAACTCGCCGGGCGACCCGGCCGGCGACTCATCAGATGATGACTGGCTGTGAATCGGCTTTGCGAAGTCGACCCGGAAAATAGACCCGACACCAACCGTGCTATCGACGCTCAAGGTCCAGCCATGGTTACCGCATATCTGCCTGGCAATGGCGAGACCGAGTCCAGAGCCTTCGCGTCGTCCTCTCATGCTATCAGCGGCCGCTGCGGAGGTTATTGACGAGTCAAGCGGGCCTTTGGCAGGACGGTTGACTGAAGCGCCGGTATCACCGCGGTAGAACGGCTCGAAAACGCGCAGCGACGCTTCCTCATCGAGACCGGGTCCGGTGTCTCTTACTGTCACGGAGTCAATCTCGACGATGACATCGACCCGCCCCTCCTCCGTGTAAGTCCAGGCGTTCCGAAGCAGATTGCCAACGACCAGCGACAGTGTTGCCTCGGAGGCGTTCACACCGAGCATCTCGCGATGATCGACGTGCAGGCTGACGTTGCGTTCATTTCCCAGAGACGCGAGCTCGGCCACCAGCGTATCGACCAGCTTGCCCACGTCGGTCACACCGGTGTCCGCCGGGTCGACACGTCCACGCGTCAGTAGCAGCAGCGTACCGATCAGCTCGCTCATGTGACGCGTGGTACGACGAATGCGCTCGACCGCACGGGCCGGTGCGCCGGCAAGCGATGCCAGCTCGAGCGTCGACACGGAACCTGCGATGATGGCGAGCGGCGTACGCAATTCGTGTGAGGCGTATCGTGTGAAATTGCGCTCGCGCTCGAGCGAGGCCTGGCCTCGGGCAATGAACTGCCCGATTGCATCGACCAGCACACGTGTTTCCGAATCAGGCGCGTTGCGCAGCTGTGCGAGATCGAGTTCGGAGGCATCACGCGAACCGAAATCGAAGGTCTCGATGGCACCCGCAAGTTCTGTAATCGGTGAAACAGCGCGCTTCGACAGCGCATAGGCAAGCCACGCGAACCCGTACATGACGAGGAGCACGAGCGTGAGTGGCACCAGGCCGAACCAGAATGCAAGCTGCGACACCGTCTCATCCTGGAAGAGCAGAAAGAGTCGCTCGCCGCTTCGCTCACTGACGTGCACGATCCGCTCGTCGCCATCGATCGCGATACGTTGCATGCCCATCGGCAGGGTATCGAGGCCGGCCGGCAGCGGCGTGACTGTATCCGACGAAAGATACGAGTTCAGATTCAACGTGTCCGGCAGTGGAAACGCGTGGTTGCCTTCGCGATTCTTCCAGAAGTAGGCCGCCTCACCGTACAAGGCACGCTTGACCAGCACACGCTCGGCGACATAGCCCGCAGCAAGCACACCGAGTGCCGTCGCCACACTGATCAGTGCAAGCTGCAGCACGAACACCCGCAGCAGTCGGGATTGCACACGTCGATGCTTGCCCGGCTCCGGGTCGGCTGGGACATAGGTCGACGAAGACATGCAGCGGCCTGCTTACGTGGGATGCTCGATGATAACCGGCGCGCCACCGCCAGGACTCGATTCGTCATTCATACCGGTCGCGCCCACATCCGCCTCGTCCAAATCCGCCTCGTCCACACCTGCCGCGTCCAGCCGCCCCGCACAGATCCGGCTCCCCAATGCCATCAGCGCCGCAATCGAGAGACATGCAGACAGCCCTCCATACTGATAACTCAGGCCAGACAGCAACGTGCCGAACAATCGCCCGACAGCGTTCGCCGAATAGTAGAAGCCGACGTCCATCGAAAGTCGATCAGCGCCTGCAAGGGCGAGAATGAGATACGAGTGCAGCGACGAATTGATCGCAAAGACGACGCCGAAGGCGAGCAGCCCGATGACCAGTGTCACGGTGAAAGCGGGGGTTGCCGAATCGCCTTCTATCCAGGCAACGATGGCAAGCAAGGTAATGAGCAACGCAAGAGTGCTTGACCAGCGCCGGGCCATCTCGATGCTGCCGACGAGACTCTGGCCTGCCGTACCGAGGAGTGCCGGGGCCGCACTCTGGACAGCACCGTAGCCCATGATCCAGAAGGCCATGAAGGCGCCTGTCAGGGCGAAGGCCTGCGCCGGATCCATGCCTGCATTGAAGGTCAATGCATCGCTGAGGAATATCGGTACGCCGACGACGAACCAGGTGTCGCGAGCACCGAACAGGAAGACTCGCGCAGCCGACAGACGATTGATCGCCGACGAGCTCGAGAAGACTTCACCCGGACGGACACCCTTCCGGCCGGTGCCGAGTCCTCGCGGTGGCCGCAGCGTCACCGCGACAAACACGGTGCACAACAGCAACGCGAGGGCAAACAGCGCATCACGAAACCCGAGGACACCGAGCAGGAGTGTGCCGATGAAGAATCCAAGCCCCTTGATCGCGTTCTTCGAACCGGTCAGCACGGCAACCAGGCGGAAAAGTCCACCCTCTCTGCTCGTCGCCGTGGCCAATTGCCTGACGGCGCTCTTTGCTCCAGTCTTGGTCAGATCCTTGGCGACTCCCGCAGCCCCCTGAGCCGTGGCGACAAAGGCTACGGATGCGACCAGAGACCAGCCAGGATCGAGTTCAGCGAGCGCAAGTAACGCCAGAACCTGTAGCAACAGCCCCGCGAACAGCGTTGTGTTCAATCCGAAGCGCGCACCGAGGAAGCCAGCAACGAGGTTCGTCGCGACCCCGGCAATTTCGTAGAACAGGAACAACCAGGCAAGTTGCAGCGGGGTGAAACCGAGCGCATGAAAGTGCAGCAGCACCAGCATGCGCAAGGCGCCATCTGTCAGCATGAATGCCCAGTAGGCAAGCGTGACCGTGGCCAATGCACTCTGCATTCGAAATGCTCAGAGCGTCGCCGCAACGAATCGCATGACATCACCGAGTCGACAGGTGTAGCCCCACTCATTGTCATACCAGACGTAGACCTTCACCTGTGTTCCCGCGATGACCATCGTCGACGCAGCGTCGACGATACCCGAGCGTGAATCGTTGACGTAGTCGGCCGAGACCAGCGGACGCGTCTCGTAGCCGAGGATGCCATGCAGCCGGCCATTGGCCGCTGTCTCGAACAGGCGGTTGACCTCGTCGACTGTCGTGGCGCGAGACATCTCGAACACACAATCGGTCAAAGAGGCATTCAACAAGGGTACTCGCACGGCATGACCGTTCAAGCGCCCTTCGAGTTCCGGAAAGATGCGCGTTATCGCCGTAGCCGAACCCGTCGTCGTCGGAATCAGGCTGTTGAGGGCAGAGCGCGCCCGCCGAAAATCGCTGGCCGGTCGATCGACGATAGTCTGCGTGTTGGTGACATCGTGAATGGTGGTCATCGAACCGTGGCGAATACCGATACCCTCGTGCAGCACCTGGACAATCGGTGCGAGGCAGTTCGTCGTGCAGCTCGCCGCAGTGACGATACGGTGCGCTGCCGGATCATAGGCGTCCTGATTGATACCGTAGACCAGGTTGACAGCCCCCGCAGACTCAACCGGCGCAGAAACAATCACACGTTTCACACCCGCATCGAAATACGGCTGCAACGACTCGGCAGTGCGGAAAGCACCGGTGCAGTCGACGACCAGATCGATCCCCCGATCGCCGAGCGATAGCGCTGCTATCGAGCTCTCATGACAGAGCGGCAGCGGGTGACCCGCGATGACCAGCTCATCACCGACATGTTCGATGTCGGCATCCCATCGACCGTGAACCGTATCGAATTCAAGCAGGTGGGCATGCAGGGCTGCGTCACCACAGGCATCGTTGAGCAGAACGACATCGTCGAACGCGCTGCGCGAGGCAAGGTGACGCAGCAGCAACTTGCCGATGCGACCGAGACCGTTGAGGGCGATACGAGGCATTGAGCTATACGCAGGGTGAGTGGCACCTGTGAGCATACCGGGTGCACCGTCGGCGCTTGTGACAGGTGTGTGACAGCGGCAGCGGTGGCCACGGCCCGGTCAACCAGACTTGCAGACGCACTCGAGCATCTTGAAGTCGAACTCGACTCCGGTACCTGGCGTATCGGGCGCCAGGGCGAGTCTGTTCTCGATCGCAAGCGGACGCAGCGTATAGCGATCGATCGGGAAGGAGTGCACTTCGATCAAGCCGGCATTCGGTTGTGCCGACACCAGGCTCACATGCAACTCCTGCATGCCATGACTGCATACCGGCATACCCTGTTCACGCGCCATGGTTGCCACCTCGAGCCAACCGGTGATGCCGCAACAATTCGACGCGTCAGGCTGAATGTAGGCGAGTGCGGCACGCGACAAGGCCTCGTCGAACTCTCGACGGGTATGCAGATTCTCGCCCATGGCAAGCGGCATCCCGGTCGCATCGCCGATCTGACGGTAGCCATCGTAGTCGTCGGGCTCGATGGGCTCCTCGAACCACAGCAGATCGAAGGGCTCGAAGGCGCGGCAGGCATCGATCGCCTGCGCGCGGTCCATCGCGTAGTTCGCGTCGACCATCAGGGCAAGATCATCGCCGATGAGTGTGCGGACGGCCTCGACCCGTCGAACATCCTCGCCGAGATCGGGCTGACCGACTTTGATCTTGACGCCGTCGAAGCCGGCATCCAGGTAGCCACGGATGTTCTCGAGCAGTTCCTCGAGCGACAGGTTCAGATCGATACCTCCACAGTAGGCACGGCAGCGATCGCTTGTTCCACCCGTCATGTCCCTGAGTGACCGGCCAAGCTGCCGACCGCGGATATCCCACAGCGCGATGTCAATCGCCGATATGGCAAAACTGGCGATTCCGCCGCGCGCCACGTAGTGTATATGCCACTGCATGGCGTGATTCAGATCTTCGACCTGGCGCGCATCACGACCGACAAGCCACGGCGCGAGGTCGTGCTCGATCATCGCCTTGATCGCGTGGCCACCTCGCCCGCCGGTATAGGTATAGCCAGTGCCCTGAAAACCGTCGTCAAGCTCGATCGTGACGGTCACCAGTTCGAAGTGCGTGTGGTCACCGTGCATGGCATCAGTGAGCACCTCGTCGAGTGGCACCTTCCAGAGCCGAGTAGTGAGTGAGCGAACGGTGCCTCCATCGCCCATCAGCGCATCTGGCGGAATCAACGTCGTCATGAACTCTTGCTCACGTCCAGTGCCTCTTGATCTCACGTCGGAGCTTCACGATCCATGCGACGCCGGGCCACACGCATTTGCAGGAGAATCACGAGAAACAGGAAGGCTCCACGAATGACCTGCTGCCAATAGGCGCTCAGGCTGATCGTACCGCGCCCGTTCTCGAAGTTCAGGATATTGAATACAAGCCCGAGCAACAAGGCGCCGGCAACCGTTACCGTGATCGACCCGAGACCACCGGTCAACAAGGTGCCGCCAACCACGACCGACGCGATCGCGGACAACTCCCAGCCAACTCCCTCCAGCGGTTGTCCAGCGCCGAATCCCGATGCAAGAAATACTCCGGCAAGCCCGGCGCAACCGCCGCTGAAGAGATAGGCAAAAGCCTTGGCACGTCCGACTTTCAACCCCATCAGCCGCGACGCTTCCTCACCACCGCCGATGGCGAGCAAGGTGCGCCCGAGCGACGTGCGCTCGAGCACGATCCAGGCGATGACAACGACCACGAGAACAATCAGTATGCTCCAGGGCACCAGATCGAAGGCCTTGCCCATGCCAAGTCTGGTGAAGTTGCTGCTCCAGTCTACCGCGATCGTCTCGGCGCCACTGAGCACCAGCGAACCACCCTTGGCACCGAGCAGGGTCGCCAGCGTGGCAATGAAGGGCGGCACCCGAAGCACGATAATGATGAAGGCGTTCACGGCACCGAGCGCCATGCCGGCGAGCACACCGCCCGGCAGGGCAACCTGCAGACCGTAGGGACTCAGATAGGCCGCGCAAACCGAACTGAACGCGGCCACCGAACCGACCGAGAGATCGATCCCACCCGTGATGATCACCAGGCACATGCCGACAGCAATCAGGATGAACATCGCGTTGTAGTTCAGAAACGATGCGATATTGTAGGCACCGCCGAAGTTCTCGTAGCGAAGCACACCGAACAGGATCAGGCCCACTAGCGCAAGCCAGACACCTATACTCTGGCCGTTGCCATGGAGCAACGCACGGAGATCGAACGACCGTTCGTCCATGACATTCACTCGCGTCGCCCTTGTTGCAGGGCCACAGCTGCCACGATGATCGCCGCCTTGGCAATCAGCGCGACCTCGTCCTCGATGCCGTTGGCCAGCAAGGTGTACTTGACCAGCTGGATGATCACGGCACCGATAAGCGCGCCGAACACAGGCGCTCTGCCACCCTGGAGCAAGGCCCCGCCGACGACAGCGGCGGCGATGGCATCAAGCTCCATCAGGTTGCCGTTGCGGGCAGCATCGGATGCGGAGTTGATGGCCACGACGATCAGTCCGGCAATGCCTGCGAGAAAGGCACAGATCATGTAAACGCCGATCTTGACACGTCGTACGGGCACACCGGACAGTTCCGCCGCACGCTCGTTTCCTCCCAGGGCAAGGAGGTGACGGCCGTGAATCGTACGCGTCACCAACCAGAAGGCCAGCAGAGCGAGCGCCAACGCCAGCCATCCCTGAAACGGCAGGCCGAGCACACGTCCGGTACCGAGGTAGCTGAACGCGGGATTGCTGAAGGTCTGCAGATTGCCGTTGGTCAGCACCTGAGCGATGCCGCGACCGGAGATGAACAGAATCAGCGTCGCGATGATCGGTTGCACCCGAAGCACACTGATCATCAGCCCGTTGAACAGACCGCAGGCCATCGCGACAAGCAGTGGCAACACGATGGCAGCGAGCAGGCCCAGGGTGGGATTGGCGATACCGAATGCCGAGGTGAAGACCAGCGGTGCGATTGCGCCGGCCAAAGCCATGACCGCGCCGACTGAAAGGTCGATACCGCCCGTGGCGATGACCAGCGTCATGCCGATGGCGACAATGGCGATGGTCGCAACCTGACTGATATTCACGAACAAGGTCTGCATCTGCAGGAAGTTCGGCGTCACCAGCACATTGACGAGCAAGAGTGCAGCGAGCGCAATCAACATGCCGTAGCGCACCAGCCAAGCACGCAAGGATTGGGCTTGCATCATTCGCTCACCTGCGCGGAGTGGGCAATGGCGCTCACCAGTCGCTCCTCGGTGATACCGGGATTGCTCATGCGGCTGACCGAAACACCATCCTGCATGACCACAATATGGTCAGCGCCCTCGACCAGCTCCTCGAACTCCGAGGAAATCAGGAGCACGCCGACTCCCGACTCGACATGCTCACGAATGATCGACTGTATTTCGAACTTCGCGCCAACGTCGACACCGCGCGTCGGCTCGTCGAGAATCAGCAGTTTCGGGTGAATCGCAAGCCAACGCGCCAGCAACACCTTTTGCTGATTTCCACCGGAAAGTTCGCGAATCGGCTGATCCCTGTGCGATGCCTTGATACCCAATGAGCGGATGAAACGGTCCACGAGCTCACGCTCCTCGCCTCGGTGTATGCGACCGTTCCGCGTCAACGCAGGCAACAGGGCAAGTGTCAGATTCTCGCGCACTGACATGTCCGGAATGATGCCTTCCGCCTTGCGGTCCTCGGTCAGAAAACCGATGCCGGCGGCAATCGCATCGGCAGGGGTCTTCGGAGGAGCGGCCTGATTCATGAAGTGCAGCGAACCCGAACTCAGCTCATCGGCACCGAAGACAGCGCGAGCCGCCTCGGTGCGCCCCGACCCGAGCAAACCACCAAGCCCGACAATCTCGCCGCGACGCACTGCGATGTCCAGGTGGCGCAGGCGGCGATTCGTTGCCACAGCCTTCGCTTCGAACACCAACTCCCCGACCGAAGCCGTGCCGCCGCCGAGTTCGGTCATGCCGGCAGATTCGACCTCGTCGATGTCGCGGCCGAGCATGTCGGCGATCAGTGCCGATTTGCGCGTGTCGACGATCGCGTGATCAGCGACGTCGCGCCCATCACGCATCACCGTCACACGGTCACAGATGCGGAAGAATTCGTCGAGAAAATGCGATACGTAGAGCACCGACGTGCCGCTCGCCCTGAGTCGCTCGATCACCGAAAAAAGCACGCTGACCTCGCGTTCGTCAAGCGAGGAAGTCGGCTCGTCCATGATCACCAGACGCGCCTCGAGTGATACGGCACGCGCGATGGCCACGAGCTGCTGGATGGCGGTCGAGTGCTCGCCGAGTGGCGCTCGAACATCGATGTCGATGCCGAAGCCAGTAAGAATCTCGCGGGTCCGCCGGTGTGCCTTTGGCCAATCGATCAAACCGAAACGGGAGCGCGGTTCGTAGCCCATCGTGACGTTCTCGGTAACGCTTCTGAGCGGCACCAGCGTCAGTTCCTGGTAGATCGTCGACAGGCCCCGGGCCTGCGCTTCACGAGGTGAGGCGACGCGCAGCGATTGCTCTTCGAAAGTCACCTCACCAGCATCACGCTCATAGACGCCGGTGAGGATCTTGATCAAAGTGGACTTGCCGGCACCGTTCTGACCGATCAGTCCGTGCACTTCGCCCGCACCGACGATCAGCGCGGCCTTGTCGAGGGCGACCGAGCCCGCAAAGGCCTTGTCAATCCCCTGCATCGACAGCAGCGGCGCCATCCGCCCGGTGCTCGGTCAGCTTCGTCGATACTGCTCAGTACGCTTCGTCGATATGGTCAGCGGCATTTTCTGCCGTGAAGATACGATCCTCGACCTGCACCCACGGCTCGATCGTCTCGCCTGCGATGTAGCGCTCCATCACGTTGCAAGCCAGCGGACCGAAGAACGGTGAAGACTCGACCGTGACGCCCATCTTGCCGTCGATGATCGCTTCCAGCGCGTCACGTGTGCCGTCGATGGACACGACCATGACATCATCCCCCGGCGTTCGGCCGGCGAGTTCGAGCGCCTGGATAGCACCGATCGCCATCTCGTCATTGTGGGCGTAGACGATGTTGACGTCAGGGTGAGCCTGCAACAACGTCTCCATTACCTGGCGCCCGAGATCGCGCGCGAAGTCACCCGACTGGGAAGCGACAATCTCCATGTTGTCGTGCATCGCCATGACATCGTCGAAGCCCTTCTTTCGGTCATTGGCAGGCGATGAACCGGTAGTACCTTCGAGCTCGACGATGATGCCTTTCTCGCCCTCGAAATTCTCGAGCGTCCATTCGGCAACGCGTCGACCCTGATCGATGAAGTCAGAGCCGAGGAAAGCGACATAGTCGCGCCCCGCCTCAGCGACGGCCGGGTCGACCGACCGATCGACGAGGAAGGTCGGAATACCGGCCGCCTTTGCTTTCATGACCGCCGGAATCAGCGGCTTCTCCTCTCGCGGGGGAAGAAACAGCACATCGATGCCTTGCGCGATCATCGAGTCGACATCGGCGACCTGCTTGGCAGCCGAACCTGCCGCATCGGTCGCGATCAGATCCCAGTTGCAATCCTCGGCGGTGTCCATGAAAGACTTTGTCTCGGCGATTCGCCAGGGGTTGTTGCTCTCCATCTGCGAGAAGCCGACCTTGTAGCGATCCTTCTTCTCGAGCGGTGGCAAATCCTGAGCAATAACATTACCCGCGCCGATGGCGAATGCAACAGCCGTTGCGCCGAGCGCAAGTGAAAGGGTGTTTCGGTTCATTTTCGCGTTTCCTCGTGTGGTCGTCTTGTATTGGACGTCTTGTATTGATCGTCTTGTTTCGGTCGTCTTGTTTCGGTCGTCTTGCACTGGTCGCCTCATGCCGGTTGTCGAACGTCCGACTCAGGCCCAGTTCACGTACATCGTCTGTTTCCTCAAGTAGCCCTCGAAGCCGTACTGCCCATCCTCTCCACCGAGTCCGGATTGCTTCCAGCCGGTGTGAAAGCCCTGCACCTGCTCGCCCTGCCCGCGATTGACGTACAACTCGCCAAATTGCAGCGACTCGGCTGCACGCATGACACGACGGTGATCGCGTGTATAGACATAGGCCGAGAGCCCGTAGTCGGTATCGTTGGCAAGGTCGATCGCCTGCTCGAAGGAATCGACCGCCAGCAGTGGCACCACCGGCCCGAAGATTTCCTGCTGAATCAGCGGCGACGTGTTGTCACTCACTGAAAGGACCGTGGGTGCGTACCAGTGGCCTTTCGCGTATTCGCCAGTCGACAATGGCCCACCCTCGAGCAAGACCTCCGCGCCTGCGGCACGGCCCTCGGCAACGATGGACGCGATCTTGTCCACTTCGCCCGCGCTGATCTTCGGACCCAGATCGTGTGCCTGCAGCGGATCCCCTACCGTCAGCGCACGCGTTCGTTCGATGAATCGATCGGTAAACTCGGCTGCAATATCCCGATGCAGGTACATCCGTTCGTTGCAAGTACAGACCTGTCCGCAGTTGGCAAAACGCGCGGCAACCGCCGACTCGACGGCAAGCGAAAGATCGGCATCGTCCATGACGATCAACGGCGCCTTGCCACCCAGTTCCAGCCGCAGCACCTTGAGCTGAGCTGCGCCCGCCGCATAGATCTCCTTGCCGGCCCGGGTGCTGCCGGTCATCGTTACCAGGTCGGTCAGCGGGCTTTCGACCAAAGCTTGTCCGACCAAACGACCTCGACCTGTCAACACATTGAAGAGACCCGATGGAAAACCTGCGCGCTCTGCCAGCGCCGCCAGCTCAAGCCCTGACAAGGGCGTGAATTCGTGCGACAGAAGGACAAAGGCGTTACCGGCTACGAGAGCCGGTCCGAGCTTGCGAGCAGCGAGCGCCAGCGGATAGTTCCACGCGGTCAGCCCGACGACGACACCGAAAGGCACACGGCGAATATGAATTTCTTCACTGGCATGGTCCGAGGGAAGAATGTCGCCACGTATGCGTCGGGCGTTCTCCGCCGCATAACGCAAGAAGGCCTCTGCAGCACCGACCTCACCCAGCGCCTGATCGAGCGGCTTGCCCTGCTCGGCTACAATGATTCGCGCGAGGCGCTCGGCATCATCCCTGACAAGATCGGCCAGCCGCGACACCAATCGGCCGCGTTCGATCGGCGCACGCGCCGACCAGGCCCGCTGCGCGACCCGAGCAGCATCGACTGCCCGCGCCGCATCCTCGATCGAGCCATCGGGAATCGTCGCGATCACCGCTTCACTGGCCGGATTCTCGACCTCGATGCGCTCCCGTCTATCCGTGCCGACCCAACATCCATCGATATACATCGCGACCGCCCCGCTGGCATCGCCTGCGCCAGAGGCGAGCTTCGCAGGCACGACAGAGGGGGTCACTCCATTCTTCATAAGATCCAGATTTGGTCCGACCATAACCGCATGATAAAATGACTTGGTCTAACCAGTCAACAGGCCCATGCAGCCAGACCCAACCAGCCCGGATACGAGTAATCCAGAGTCGAGCAACCCTGATCCAATCGCCCCTGACCCGATCACCCCTCACTTGAACGCCTCGCTGCGCGACAAGTCACCACCGCAAACCGGCGAACGCGCCTCGACCCGCATCGTTCGACATCTAGAGCGAGAGATCTTGAGCGGTGCGCTAGTCGATGGCTCCCCGTTGCCGGCGGAACGCGACCTGATGAGTCGGTTCGGCACCAGTCGGGCCGTCGTTCGCGAAGCCATCGTCGCGTTGAGTAACGGCGGTCTGGTCGAACGGCGTCCGCGCTACCGTCCAACCGTGCGCAAGGCCGGTGTCGAGTCTGCTTTCGCAGCAGTAGGCAGCATCGTCGAACACTTGCTCGATGAGCCACGCGGCGTAAGGAACCTGTACGAAACACGCCTGTTTGTCGAACAGGGCCTGGTTCGTCAAGCCGCGCTTCAGGCGCGCAAGCAGGATATCGATGACTTGCGCAAGGCACTGGCCGAAAACGAAGACACCATTCCTGACTCGGAGGCCTTCTACGCGAGCGACATCGCCTTTCACGGCGTGCTTTATCAGATACCGCAGAACCCGATCTTTCCGGCCGTCCATACGGCCTATACCTCCTGGCTCGCGCCCCACTGGAGCCGTATGCCGCGCTCGCCTGATCGCAACGCCATGAATTACAGAAGCCATGCCGAGATCTTCGAACGCATCGTCGAACGGGACGCAAGCGGTGCGGAGCTTGCCTTGAAGCGCCACCTCGACGCTGCCTGGGAATACGTGAGAACAACCTTCGAGACAGGCTTGGCGGCTTTGCCTGAATCATGAGCGAGACTTTCGATCACATCGTCATCGGCGGCGGCTCATCAGGCTGCGTCGTGGCTGCTCGTCTCGCGGCTGACGCTGGTGCGCGCGTGCTGTTACTCGAGGCCGGCCACTCGAATCGCCACTTCCTGCTGGACGCTCCGCCAGGAATATTCAAGCTGATCAACAAGAAGTCGCGCTTCATGCGTGTCCATCAGACGTTACCGCAAGCCCAGCTCGACGGTCGCGTGCACGACATCCCGCAAGGCAACGTATTGGGCGGCGGCTCGTCCGTGAATGCACAGGTGTACATGCGCGGCAGGCCGTCGGACTATGACGAGTGGCAGGCCTTGCTCCGCGGCAACAACGACACGGTCAGCTGGGCCTGGGAGGATGTATTGCCGCACTTCCGCGCCATGGAGGACAACGGGCGACTCAACAACGATCTGCACGGCAACGGCGGGCCCTTGCAGGTGTCGGACCCGGGACACGTCGATGATATTTCACGCTGGTTCGTGCAGGCCGTGCAGGCCATGGGCGAGCCGTTCAACACAGACTTCAACGGTCCTGCCCAGCGCGGCGTCGGCTTCTACCAGTTCATGAACCGGAACGGTCGCCGCTGTTCTGCCGCTTATTCCCACATCGCACCGCTCGAGGGCAATCCGAACCTGACCGTGCGCCTGCGTTCGGCGGTCGAGCGCATCGTCATCGAAGATGGACGAGCACGTGCCGTGATCTATCGCGACAAGGAGGGTCACGAGCACACCGTGCACGCGAGCGGCGAGATCGTGCTCGCTGCAGGCTCTCTGGTGACACCGAAGATCTTGATGCTATCCGGTGTCGGTTGTCCGGAACAGCTCGGCGAACACGACATCGCCGTGGTCGCCGAGTCTCCCGGAGTCGGACAGAACCTGATCGATCATCCCGAAGTACCGATCACCGCCTACGCCAACGGCCGGTTTGGATACTACAAGCAAGGCGACGGCTGGCGCATGCTCAAGAACGGCCTGCAGATGAAGCTCTTCGGATCAGGTCCGATCACGACGGTCGGTGTCGAAGCCGGCGCCTTCGTGAATCCGCTGGAGCGGGACGCACCACCGAGCGTGCAGGCATTCTGCGTACCGGTCGTCTACCTCGACCGCGACGCTGCAGACCTGCTCGAGGATGACTATGGCATGACGATCACCACTGTCGTGGTGAAACCCGGATCACGTGGTGAGGTCAGACTTGCATCTGCCAATCCAGCCGACATGCCAAGAGTGTCTCCCAATCTCCTGAAAGACGAAGCCGACATGCAGACGATGATTGCCGGTCAGCGATTCTTCATCGAGGCGATGCGGCAGATGCCCCTGGCGCGCCGCATCGAACGTATCGCGATTCCGCCGAAGGGCGCCGACGACGATGCGACTCTGCGTGCGCACTGCAAGCGCTTCGTCAAGACCAACTACCATCCCAGCGGTACAGCCCGCATGGGGCGTGATGGCGATCGCGACGCGGTGCTCGACGCTCGGCTTCGTGTTCGCGGTGTCGAAGGTCTGCGAGTCTGCGACCTGTCGGCAATGCCGAATATCAATGCCGGCAATACCAACGCACCGGCGATGATGCTCGGCGATCGCTGTGCGGATCTGATCATGGGGCGTCTGTAGTCAGACCCGAGTCATATCAGACTTGACTCAAACGTCATGACGTTCGTACATTGTCCCCATGAGCTGGGACACAAGCGACCTCGCATCAGGACCGATACCACTCTGGCATCAGATAGCCGAGCGCCTGCGCATGGCCATCCGATCGGGTGAGTTCCGCCCGGGTGATGCCTTGCCTTCGGAAGCCGAACTGAACCGGCGCTTCGGTGTGAGCCGCACCACGGCACGTACCTCGCTCGATCGACTCAAGGAAGACGGCTTGATCAGCCGCCGCTCGGGCAAGGGTTCGATTGTCCTCGCGCCCAGCGTCGAACAGCCGCTCGATCGCCTGTCGAGCTTTTCCGACGACATGCGTCGGCGCGGCCTCTCACCCTCCTACATGACCGAATCCATTCGCCGCATGCCGACGACCCGCAAGGCCGCGGCCGCGCTCGGCACCGGACTCGGCGACGAGGCCGTGCGAATCAAGCGACGACTCCTCGCCGACGGGTATCTGATCGGGCTGTCGGACTCCTGGCTGGCCCCCGTCGTCGTCGGCAATCACGAGCTGCCCGATCGCCATGCCCTCGACGCCGGCAGCCTCTACGACTGGCTGCGCGACACCTGCGGTGCGCATATCGGTGGTGGTCAGGAGCTGATCGGCGCGGCGGCGGCCTCCGCAAGGCACGCACACGCGCTCGACGTCAAGCGCGGCTCACCGCTGCTCGTCGCCGAACGGACTTGTCGCGCGATCGACGGCTCGCCGATCGAGCACGCCACCGTGCACTACCGACCTGACCGCTATCGCTTCCGGGTCGAGCTCGTCAATTCATGACATGGACCATGACACGGGCCATGACACGGGCCATGACGAGAGCCACGAACGTTCCCGTACCGCCATCCCTTCCCACCGACAAGAGACCCTACCGATGACACTGCTTAATCGACGCAAGACGCTCGCCCTGCTCATCGCCGCCTCATTCGGCAGTGCGCTTGCCTTCACCACCGCCGCGGTGCACGCTCAAGACGAAAAGCCGACCTTCGCACTGGTGCAGATCAACCAGCAAGCCCTGTTCTTCAATCAGATGAACGAAGGCGCGCAAATGGCGGCTGACGAGGCCGGCGTCGAGCTTGTGATCTACAACGCCAACAACGATTCAGCCGCCCAGAACAGCGCCATCGAGACCTATGTGACCGAAGGCGTCGACGGCCTGGTCGTCGTCGCCATCGACGTCAACGGCATCATGCCCGCCGTCGAGCAGGCAGACGCCGCGGGCATTCCCGTCGCGGCTGTCGATGCCATCCTGCCCGAAGAGGGACCGCACAAGGCGCAGGTCGGCGTGGACAATGCCCAGGCAGGGGCTGACATGGCAGCTTACGTCAACGACTTCGCAGCGTCGGGCGGAAGCGACATGAAGCTCGGCGTGGTCGGCGCTCTGAACAGCTTCATCCAGAATGTTCGCAAGGATGGATTCGTCGACGCACTCGACGGCGTCGAAGTGGTCGCGACGGTCGATGGACAGAACGTCCAGGATATTGCCCTGGCGGCGGCCGAAAACCTGATGACTGCCAACCCGGACATGAACGCGATCTACGCGACCGGTGAGCCCGCCCTGCTCGGTGCCATCGCGGCGGTGGAAAGTCAGGGTCGCCAGGACGATGTCACCGTCTTCGGCTGGGACCTGACCGAGCAGGCCATCGATGGTATCGACGCAGGCTATGTCGAAGCCGTCGTGCAGCAGAGCCCGGCCGGCATGGGCGCTGCCGCGGTCGAAGCTCTCGTGAGCTTGACCGGCGGCGCTGATGTGACGCGTCAGGTGGACGTGCCGATCACCATCGTCACGAAAGACAACGTCGATGAATTCCGCGACATTTTCCGTTGATGACAAGGCATTGGCATGACGCCGCGTATCGCGTTGACGGGAATCACCAAGCGCTTCGGTTCGGTAGAAGCCTTGCGCGGTGTCGATCTCGAGCTGAACGCGGGCGAGTGCCTCGGCCTCGTCGGCGACAACGCGGCCGGCAAGTCGACGTTGACCAAGGTAATGTCGGGCACCTACCTACCTGACGCGGGGGAGATCCGACTCGATGGCTCGCCGGTGCGCCTGAAGGGGCCCGCGGACGCGCGGGCAAGGCATATCGAGATGGTGTTCCAGGATCTGTCGCTGTGCGACCACATCGACGTTGTCGGCAACCTCTTTCTCGGTCGCGAGATCGTTCGCGGGCCGTTTCTGGATCGTCGCCGCATGCTTGACGAAGGCCGCCGCATGCTCGACGCCCTCGAGATCCGGATTCCCCGGCTGACAGCCAAGGTCGCCCAGCTGTCAGGCGGCCAGCGCCAGGCCATCGCCATCGCCCGGGCCGCGTCTTTCGAACCGCGTGTACTGATCATGGATGAGCCGACGTCGGCACTCGCCGTTGCCGAGGTGGAAGCCGTGCTCGGGTTGATCAACCGCGTCAAGGCACGCGGCGTTTCGGTGATCCTGATCACGCATCGCCTGCAGGATCTCTTTCGTGTCTGCGATCGGATCGCTGTGATGTATGAAGGAACGAAGGTTGCCGAACGCGATATTGCAAGCACGAACCTCGAAGAGCTGGTGCGCCTGATCGTCGGCGACACCGCTCTTCACGTCACACCACCGGCGTTGCAACAATCGACTGACCACGGAGCACGCCCGTGAGCACGACTGCGTACACCGAGCGTGGCCGCGGGTCGCTTCTAGCCGACTGGCTCGCCGAGCATGCACAGGTACTTTCCATCGCGGTGTTCTTCGTCGCTTGCGTGGTGTTCTTTTCGGCGACCACGACAACCTTCCTGTCGCCGAACAATCTCTTGAATGTGGTTCGTCAGGCGGCGCCGATCCTCGTTGTCGCCGTGGCGATGACCTTCGTCATTGTCACCGCCGGCATCGATCTCTCTGTCGGCTCGCTGGTCGCCCTGGTCAATGCGGTAGCGGCCATTGCCATCGCAGCAGGCGTTCCCTGGCCCGTCGTGGTCGTCGCGATGCTGGCCTTCGGCGGCCTGATCGGGCTTGCGCAAGGCTGGTTCACCGCGTATCAGGGCATACCCGCCTTCATCGTGACCCTCGCCGGCCTGTCGATCCTCAGGGGCTTCGCGCTGTACCTGACAGAGGGCTATTCAATCCCGATAAGGGACGCTCCGGGATTTCTCTGGCTTGGCCGCGGAGAGCTCTTCGGCATTCCCGTTCCCGCACTCATTGCACTCGGCATCGCGCTGCTCGGCTACATCGTCATGAGCCGTACCCGCTATGGCCGGCGGGTCATCGCCGTCGGCTCGAATCCGGAAGCGGCACGGCGGGTCGGCATGCCCGCGCGCGGCACGATCGCGTCGGTATACGCGGTCTCGGGAGTGGCAGCGGCCATTGCCGGCCTGTTGTTCGCCGCGAGGCTCGGCTCGGGTTCGTCCAACGCCGCCGTCGGCTTCGAACTGCAGGTGATAGCCGCTGTCGTGCTCGGCGGTACATCGCTGATGGGTGGGCGGGGTTCGATGATCGGCACCTTGCTCGGTACACTGACTATCGCAGTCATCGGCAATGGCTTGATCCTGATGCGCATCTCGCCGTTTTTCACGCAGATTGTCACCGGTGCCATCATTCTGCTAGCCATCTGGCTGAACACGCGGCTTTTCGCAAGGGGCAATGCATGAACGGCGCAACCGTCATGACCGTGACCGGCGGAATCGATGCCTCGTCACTGGGCATCACGCTTCCGCACGAACACATTCTCAATGATTGCAGCTGCTGGTGGAACGCACCAACGACAGCCGACAGAGAATACCTTGCCGACGCCTCTATCCATCCCGGTATGCTCTCCGAGCTCCGCCAGGACCCGTTCGTCTGCCGTCACAATCTCGCGCTCGACGACGAGACGCTCGCCATCGAGGAGCTCACCGCCTTTGCCAAGGCTGGCGGCGCTACCGTGATCGATCCGACCTGCCGCGGTATCGGACGAAATCCTGTCGCGCTGGTTCGCATCTCGCGGGCGACTGGACTTAACATCGTCATGGGTGCGGGCTACTACCTGCAAAGCTCGCATCCACCGGAACTTGCGCAATCGAGTGTCGATGCGATCGCCGATGAGATCGAGCGCGAGGCAGTCGTGGGCGTCGAAGTCCGGCAAAAGGGACTCCCTAACGCGATGGAAGACAGCGCAACAGCTACCGTTCGCATCGGCCTGATCGGTGAGATCGGCGTGTCATCGGATTTCACACCGGATGAACGCAAATCGCTCCTCGGCGCGGCGCGCGCACAAGTTCGCACCGGGCTCCCGCTGATGGTCCACCTGCCCGGCTGGTATCGTCTCGGCAACACGGTGCTCGATCTGGTCGAGGCAGAAGGCGTCGACCCAAGCCGTGTGGTGCTCTGTCACATGAACCCGTCTCACGCAGACGCCAAGTACCAGCTCGGGCTTGCCCGACGCGGTGCTTTCATCGAATACGACATGATCGGCATGGACTACTTCTATGCCGATCAGCAAGTGCAGTGTCCGAGCGACGAGGAGGCAGCCATCGGCATCGAGCGCTTGTGCAATGCAGGATATAGCGATCGACTGCTGCTTTCGCAGGACGTGTTCCTGAAGATGATGCTCACTCACTACGGGGGTAACGGCTACGCGTTCGTGCAACGCCACTTCCTGCCCCGGCTGCGTCGTCACGGCTTCGACGAGGCAACGCTTGCACAGTTGACCACTCACAATCCGCGCTCGATCTTCGAGCCGGGCTACAGCGGGAATCAAGAATGACCACGCGAGTACTACTTGTCGGCGAGAGCTGGGTCAGCTCGGCCACGCACTACAAGGGATTCGACCAATTCGGTAGCGTCACCTTTCACACCGGCGCGGAACCGCTGGTGCAGGCGCTCGAGGGCAGCGAGTTCGAACTGAGCTGGATGAAGGCTCACGAGGCGGTCAAGGCGTTTCCGTTCGATGCCGCCGGGCTTGACGCCTTCGACGCGTTCATTCTTTCCGATATCGGTGCCAATTCGCTGCTGTTGCCACCCGAGGTCTGGTTGCATTCACGCACGGTCCCGAACCGACTGAAACTGCTTCGCGATCGCGTCGAGCGCGGTGCCGGGCTGTTGATGTGTGGCGGCTACTTCAGCTTCCAGGGCATCGACGGCAAGGCAAGGTGGCGCCGGACACCGGTCGAAGAGGCACTGCCGGTCACTTGTCTGCCGTGGGACGACCGGGTCGAGATTCCTGAAGGCACGAGCGGCGAGGTTCTGTTACCCGATCATCCGACCGTTGCCGGACTTTCACCGAACCAGACAGGGGCCTGGCCTGCACTTCTCGGCATCAACGAGGTCGAGGTGCGCGAACGCGACGATGTCGAGATCGTCGCTCGCCTGCCGGCTGATCAGGGCGGCCACCCCTTGCTGGTTACCGGCAAGTACGGCAAGGGTCGGAGTGCAGCCTGGACATCGGATATCGGCCCCCACTGGCTTTCACCCGCGTTCTGCGAGTGGCCGGGCTATGCACAGCTCTGGAGGAACGTGCTCGGCTGGATTACTCATCGAGAGCCCGCGTGAGCGGCACAGACTCTCACCACAGCACATCGAGTTCGTGCGTGTCAGGAAAGGCACTTGCCGTGCCCCGTCGACTGACCGTGATGGCCGCCGCGCGCGTTGCATGCATGAGCGCGACTTCATCGATCGAGACACCACGGCGCGCAGCCGACGCGAGTGCGACGGCCATGAAGGTGTCACCCGCCCCGGTGGTATCCACCACCTCGATCGACTCGGCCGCGACCGTCACCAGCCGGAAATCGCCGTGTTTGTCGTTGGAGCCATGGCGCGTGCCGAGAACCGAGCCTGCAGCACCGCGTGTCACGATCACCTGCTCCGCTCCGCTCGCGAGCAATGCTTGCACCGCTGCATCGCCACCTTCACCCGTCAGTTCTTCGGCCTCCGCCTCATTCGCGAAGACGATCTGCACACGAGAGATTGCGTCCGCTAGCCACGGCAGCAGCGGTGACGGGTTAAGGGCAATCACGAGGTTCCGCCTTCGCGCCGCTTCGATCAGCGCGAACGAGACCTCCCGTTCAAGGTTGCCCTGCAACACCACAAGATCACGTGCTGCAAGCGTATCCATCACCGCATTCGCGTGCACAACCTCGAGTTTCCGCGTCGCGGCCACGGTCGTGACGATCGCATTGTCACCATCGGGAGTCGCATAGATGATCGAAAGATCTGTCGGCAGTTCCGCTGCCGGAACGAGCGAAGTCGTCAGGGGTTCAGCGGCAAGGCGCGAGCGCACGAACGCGCCGCGATCATCATCACCGACAGCCGCGACCAGCGTCGTGGCAACGCCTGCGCGCGCCAGCACCATCGCGACGTTCGCCCCCTTGCCGCCGAGATCGCGCGCGAGGAAGGTACCGATCATCGATTCACCCGGACGCGGCAGCGACGCCACGGCGTAAGTCTCGTCGACCGACGCGTTCGCGATCACCACGGCCTTTCTGGTTGCCGCCGCCTTCCTGATCACACTCACCCTTTCGTCACCGGAAAAAGATGCACTCGATATCCGCAAAACCAGCCGAGCTGGTTACCTCGCTTTTCGGTGGCAAGGCACTGATCGGTGTCGTGCACTGCCCGCCCTTCCCGGGCAGCCCGCGCTATGACGGCCGACCGATGTCCGACATCTATGATGCCTGTCTGCGCGACGTAGAGGCCTACCTCGCCGGCGGCATGAACGGCCTTATTGTCGAGAACCATGGCGACGTCCCGTTTCTGAAGCCTGACGACATCGGCCCGGAGACAACCGGCTTCCTCTCCGTCATCACCGATCGTATCGTTCGTGGCGTCGATGTCCCGGTCGGCGTGAACGTATTGGCCAACGCGCCCATTCCCGCAATCGCCGTGGCGACTGCCGCTGGTGCCGATTTCATTCGAGTCAATCAATGGGCCAATGCCTACGTTGCCAACGAAGGCTTTGTCGAAGGTCGCGCCGGCGAGGCCTTGCGCTACCGGAACACGCTCCGCAGCGAACACATCAAGGTTTTTGCCGACAGTCACGTCAAGCACGGTAGCCATGCGATCGTCGCAGACCGAACGGTAGCAGAGCTTACCCGGGACCTGGCCTTCTTCGACGCCGATGCTGTCATCGCGACCGGTCAGCGCACCGGCAACAGCGCAACGTTCGAGGAAATCGACGAAGTGGGCTCGGCCACGAGCCTGCCGCTACTGGTCGGCTCCGGCGTCACCGCTGACAATATCGCGAGGATTCTCGCCAGGGTCGACGGTGTCATTGTCGCCTCCTCGCTCAAGCGCGACGGCGACTGGTGGAACGAAGTCGAGCTCACGCGCGTCCGTGCGCTGGTCGACGCGGCTCAGTCGAATTGATCGATGATCGGGTCAGGGCAGTATTCTCGTCGTCTGCAGTCTCGACACCACTCACCGAGGTAGAGCTCATCGATCCACTGCATGAGTTCGGCAATATCGGCCGGGTCGTCGAATTCGAAGCCCGCTTCGAAGTTCCGCTTGTCCTCGTGCTTCGCGCCCATGCCGGCGCCGGTCAGGTTGGCTGATCCGACGAAGGCCAGCCGTCCGTCGATGACGACCGCCTTGGTATGTACACGCGGACACAGGATCCGCTCGAACAATTCGTTGTCGATCAGCTCATCATGACGATCGAAGTCCTCTCGAAAACGGGGACCGGGCTCCTTGGCGTGAATGAGACGAACAGCGACACCGTGCTCGACCCGATCGGCCAACATGGCCAGCAGCGGCTCGAAGCGACCCGAAACATCGATGTACAGATCCTTGATATCCGCCGTCACTATCCACAGGAATTCCTCTGCAAGCGGCATCTTCTCGCGGACGAATTCAGTGTAGATACTCCGGTTGAGCAGAAGCCTGTGCATAGCGGCAAGTGTAGCCGCCCTGGTTCGTCAACCCCAGGACCGCTAGCCGTACTGCTCGCGCGCGTAACCGTCCAGACCCGCCTGCTCAAGCGCGCTTGTCGGCGCCAGGAAGGTAATCTGCACGACACCCGGATGGCGGCCGATCTCGATAGCTCCGGTCACCGTGGCACGATTACGCACCTCGGGCACGCTCATGCCGAGCAGGGCCGCAGCTCGTTCGAGCCCGTTGTCGGTGGCGACATTGAGGTTTGCGCCACTGCCGACGATCGAGATCGGCAAGGACTCCTCGAGCTTCTCGATGCCCCATTCGCCAGCCAGTGCAGCCGCTTTCTTGCGCTCAGCCGCACTGAACGGTCGAGCGAGAAACGGAAGATCCTCAAGTAGGGGGAACAGCACCGGTCCTGCCAGCGTACGCCCCTTCCTCACTTCGATTTCAAGTTCGGCCCGACCGGACACATCCATCGTGTGACCGGCAATCTCACCATCGCCCTGCAGTGCGTGCATGTCGCCCAGGTAGACACCGGCGCCGTCGACCTTGACCGGCGCAATCAGGATAGCGCCTTCGCGCACCGCGTCGATATCCATGTGTCCATCGGTGCGGTGCTCGGCAAGCTGTTCGGCACTGATCGCATAGTCATGCGGTGCACCGACCAGGAAGGAACCAAAGTCGCCGGCGTTGTGGGAATCCGGCATCGGCATCGACGGCGTCGTTCCGAGCTGACCGAGAAACGGACGCAACCTCACCATCACACCGGCCATGTCGGCCGGCGCATAGGTCAGTATCGGGTGTTGCACGGAGTGCTCGGGTAACGCCGAATATCGCTTGGCATCGCCCGCAATGCGATTGGCGGCCGCCGGATTCATCGTCAGACCGATATCGCGCCCTTCATCGAAAACGACGGTGTATCCATGCACCACCTCGAAGGGCGTGACCGGTTCTCCACAACCATCGCAGACCACCGCCTTCGGGCCGATGCCCTCGACATGCGTTTCCGGCCAGACCGTATCGCAAGTCGGGCAACGGCCGGCAACATAGGGGTCACCCAGGCAGAAGCCCTCCGGTGAGGAATCGTGCCCGGACGAGGTCGCGATCGACGTGACCTCGATCTTGCGAATGCGAATCGCGACCGAATCACCGATCTTTGCACCTTCCACCTGGACCGGCTGGGTAACCTCGTGCCCACCTCGCAATCGCGGTGTGATCATCGGCCCCCAGCAACCCGGCGCAGTACTCGCGACGATCGTGCCGCCATCGGCCAGTGGCCCAAGCATCGGCTCCGCCGGATCCAGCACACTGTTCGTAAATCGGTCGACGATGACAGTCATCGTCGCAACGTCATCAGGGCTTGCAGATCTGGCTGCCGGCTTGGTCGCGGGCTTGGTCGCGGGCTTGGCCGAGGCCGACTTCACTTCGTCAACAGGAGTGGACATGGGTCGCTTCCAGTCAGGGTGACCCATGAAGCTAACGGAGAAGTCGCTCGCGGGCAACCTCCGACCCGCTGCGCCGTCATTGTATACACTCCTGCAGACACCCACGAGGACTCCACCATGCGTCGATCACGAATCACCCATCACCGCGTCGCCTTGCTGGCGAGCGCCCTGCTTGCTGCATCGGCCAGTGCCAGTGCCACCGAGCTGCGGCTGTCACATCAATGGTCGACTCAGGATGTACGCCACCTCGTAGCCGAAATGGTCGCGAACGAAGTATCGGCAGCTGACGTAGATCTCGATATCACGATCTTCCCGTCCAAGTCATTGTTCCCGCCGAGAGAACAATACAAGCCGCTATCACGCGGACAACTCGACATGACCGTGTTGCCGCTTTCCTACGCTGGCGGTCAACAGCCGGCCTACAACCTGACGCTGATGCCAGGCCTTGTGAAGAATCACGATCATGCGGCTCGCCTCAATGTGTCGCCCTTCATGCAGCGCATCGAGGAGACCTTGGCAGAGGATGATGTCATGGTGCTGGTACACGGCTATCTTGCGGGTGGCTTCGCCGGCAAGGACAAGTGCATCACCAAGCCTGCCGATGTAGAAGGACTGCAGACGCGCGCTGCCGGTAAAGCGTTCGAGCAGATGCTCGCCCAGGCAGGCGCGTCGATTGCCTCGATGGCGTCCTCGGAGATCTATACCGCGATGCAGACCGGCGTGCTGGATGCGGCGAATACCTCGAGTTCCTCATTCGAATCCTACCGTCTCTACGAGCAGGTCGCCTGCTATACCCCGGCGTCCGACGTCGCGTTGTGGTTCATGTATCAACCGCTTCTGATGAACAAGTCCACGTTCGAGGGACTCGATGAAGCACAACAGACCGCCTTGCTGGCGGCAGCCGAAAACGCTGAATCGTTTTACCTTGAAGAAGCCAAGAAGGCAGACGCGAAGTCGGTGGAAACCTTCCGCGAAGCCGGTGTCGAAATTGCCGAGATGAGTGAAGCGGACTTCCAGGCCTGGCGCGATATTGCGACATCATCGTCGTATGCCGAGTTCGTCGCCGAAGTGCCGGACGGTCAGGAACTTCTGGATCTTGCCCTGTCGGTCGAGTGAGCGAGGCGCGCGCCCGGCCCGACTGGCAGCCCGACTGGCAGCCCGACTGGCAGCCCGACTGGCGGCCCGGCTGGCGGCCCGGCTGGCTGCGCTTGATCGACAGCGTGTCCAATGCGGCCGGCGTGCTCGCCGCATTGATGATCCTGGCTGCGGTACTGATTACTTGCCAGATGATCTGGGTGCGCGCCGTGCTGGGCGGCTCGACGGTCTGGCAGACCGAACTGGTGATCTACCTGATGATCGGTGCCACTTGTCTCGGTCTGCCCTATGTGCAGCGCGTGCGCGGTCATGTCAACGTCGATCTGCTCCCTCGTCTGTTGCCACCTGTTCTGCGTCGCGCACTTGCTTTCCTGGTCGCGGGCGCAGCCATTCTCGTCATCGGCGTCATGCTGTTCTACTCCGCCGAGCTGTGGCTCGTAGCCTGGCAGCGAGGCTGGAACAGCGACACGGTATGGGGCCCGCCCTTGTGGATCCCCTATCTGGCACTACCGCTTGGCTTCGGGCTTTACCTGCTGCAGCTGGTCGCTGACCTGGTAGCCGTCGCCATCGGTATCGAAGAACCTTTCCCAACCGGACACCGGCCCTGATGGATCCGATGTTGCTGGGTGGTGTCGTCGCCCCGCTGACGATCCTTGTGCTGTTCTCCGGCGTGTCGGTAGCCACCGGGCTACTCATCGTGTCGGCGGGCTTTCTGCTCGTATTCGACGGCATGCGTTCACTCGAGCTTATGCCGGAGATCTTCTTCGGAAAGCTCGACAGCTTTGCGCTGTTGTCGATACCGATGTTCATCATCATGGGCGCGGCCATCAGTTCGACCCGCGCAGGCGCCGATCTCTACGAGGCACTCGACCGTTGGCTGACCCGGGTTCCCGGAGGCTTGGTGATATCCAACCTCGGCGCCTGTGCCTTGTTTGCCGCCATGTCCGGCTCCTCACCGGCTACCTGCGCCGCGATCGGCAAGATGGGTATCCCCGAGATGCGCAAGCGCGGCTTCCCGGACGGTGTCGCCGCAGGCTCCATCGCCGCAGGCGGCACACTCGGCATCCTCATTCCGCCGTCAGTCACGATGATCGTGTATGGCATCGCCACAGAGACGTCAATCGGCAGACTGTTCCTCGCGGGTGTCATACCCGGGCTACTGCTGGTGACACTGTTCATGGCCTGGTCGATCTATAGCACCTGGCGCCAGCAAGATCATCGCGGCGCATTGCAAGCCCGCCACTACACCTGGTCGGAACGCATGGCGATCCTGCCCCGCGTAGCCCCCTTCCTGTTGATAATAGCCGGTGTGCTGTACGCGATGTACGGCGGTATCGCGACACCATCGGAAACAGCGGCGGTCGGCGCGCTGCTCTGCCTCGCAGTGGCGATAGTCGTCTACCGACTCTGGAGTCCACGTGCGCTGTGGGCCGTCCTGCGCGACTCCACGCGCGAAAGCGTGATGATTCTCTTCATCATCGCCGCCGCCGGCGTCTTCAGCTACATGCTGTCAAGCCTGCGTATCACCCAGGAGGTCGCCACCACGATCGCCGCGCTCGACGTGAACCGCTGGGTGTTGATGGGCTTCGTGAACCTGTTCCTCCTGGTTGCCGGATTCTTCCTGCCACCGGTAGCGGTCATCTTGATGGCGGCACCGATCCTGTTGCCGATCATCGTCTCGGCCGGCTTCGATCCCTACTGGTTTGCCGTGATCCTGACCATCAACATGGAGATCGGCCTGATCTCGCCACCGGTCGGGCTCAATCTCTACGTCATCAACGGTATCGCGCCGGATATCGAGTTGAAGACGATACTGCTCGGATCGCTGCCTTACGTCGCTTGCATGATCCTCGCAATTGTCCTGCTTTCCATTTTTCCCGGTCTGGCGACCTGGCTACCGACCTACATCATGGGCGAAGCAATCTGAACATGAGCACAACCGTGAACCCTCTATTCGACGCCCTCCTTGCCGGACGTGCCCAAGCTAATGGCATGGGCAATGGCAGCTTGCTGACCGATGACGGCGGCCGGCACGTCAGCGATACCGGGTTCTTCGACACAGCCGCCGCCTTCGCCGCTGCGCTGGTAGATGCCGGAGTCGCCCCCGGCGACCGCGTCGCCGCCCAGGTAGAGAAGAGCTGGCAGGCGCTCGCACTCTACGTGGGAACGGTACGGGCCGGTGCCATCTTCCTGCCGCTCAACACCGCCTACACGGAATCCGAACTCGCCTACTTCATCGGCGACGCCGAGCCGCGAGTGCTCGTCGTCGATCCGACACGACTCGACGCATCTACAAAGCTCGCCACGAAGCAGTCGTTCAGCTTGAATGTCATGAGTCTCGGCAGGCAGGGCGAAGGCACGCTCGTTGATAACGCAAGCCAGGCTCCTGCCGTCGCTGTGGTGACACGAGCACCAGCAGATCTCGCGGCGATCCTCTACACGTCGGGCACAACCGGACGCTCCAAGGGCGCGATGCTGACACACGCGAACCTCCTGTCGAATGCCGAAGTACTGGTCGAAGCATGGGCATTCACGGCTGATGACGTATTGCTGCATGCGCTACCCATCTTTCACACCCACGGCCTGTTCGTTGCCTGCAACACCGTCCTGCTGTCGGGAGCACGCATGCAGTTTCTCGCCCGCTTCGATCTCGACGCCGTCCTCGAATCACTGCCAGAAGCCACCGTCATGATGGGTGTACCGACGTTCTACGTACGCCTGCTCACCGATGCACGCTTCGACGCGGCGGCAGCGCGTCACATGCGCCTGTTCGTGTCCGGTAGCGCCCCCCTACTGGCCGCCACCCACGTCGAGTTCGAGACCCGCTCCGGGCAGCGCATCCTCGAGCGCTACGGCATGACAGAGACCAACATGAGCTGTTCGAACCCGTACCACGGCGAGCGCCGCGCAGGAACAGTCGGCCCACCACTACCCGGAGTCGACGTCCGTCTGAGAGACATGAGCACCGGGCAGCTGAGCACGACCGGAGAAGTCGGCATGCTCGAGGTTCGCGGGCCAAACGTATTCAGTGGATACTGGCGCATGCCCGAGAAGACCCGAGAAGAACTCGGCGAGGACGGTTGGTTCATCACCGGAGATCTGGCAACGATCGACGACACAGGCTACGTCACCATCGTCGGGCGCGACAAGGATCTGGTCATTTCCGGCGGCTACAACATCTATCCCAAGGAACTCGAGGTAGAACTCGACGCGCTTGAAGGCGTACTCGAATCAGCGGTAGTCGGCATGCCCGACAGCGACCTCGGGGAACGTGTCATCGCCTTCGCTGTGGTTTCTGGTACAAGCGATGCGATCGATGAAGCAGCGCTACTTGGCAAGCTGGAACCACGCCTCGCCCGCTACAAGCAACCGCGACACATCCATATCATCGAGGAATTGCCCCGAAACGCGATGGGCAAGGTGATGAAGAACGTGCTTCGGGAGCGTGCTGTGGAGTTGGTGGGCGGCTGACGAGTACCGGGTTGTTGACATTCGAACTTGAATAAACGGTCTGATCTACCTCGCACATCGACCGGCTGGAATGTGCCCGAAGCGGTAGTACAAGCATCGAGCAGAATCACACCATCAATGGTCCGCTCACTCGCTTACAACAGACTGTCGTCGCTACAGAGTGTAGAGGCTTAAATTCCCTCGATGGCGTAACACCGTTCCGGTTCAAATCCGGCCTTGAGCATCAATGAAATCAATTAGTTAGAGGTTGTATTTATCCAGCACAGAGTCGGGCACAATCAATAACGACATGGTGCAGACAGCAAAATAAACTATGATATTCACGATAGTGAGTAGTTTTTCTCATTGAACTCACCAACATTGTCGAGGAAGCGGATAATTGAACAAACTTATTGTTGACACAATTGAAATCGAAGGATTCAGGGGTGAAGTTACCTTTTCAGTAAACCTTGATGATGAAGTGAATTTTTTCATTGGGATAAATGGTTCTGGCAAAACAACCATAATCAATATTGTCGCTGCAGTACTACAAACAAATATTCGTTACATCGGCCAATCTGACTTCCAAAGAGTGACTCTACGCTTAAAACGTAAAGCCGTGCTGAACGAAGATGACGCTATGAAGCTTGCAAGTATCGTCGTAACGAAACACGTCGATAAAGAATCGAAATCTGAATCTACAACGTGGAAAGTAGATAATTCGGATACGACTCAATCAATCACAGAGACATTCGGCGACTTCGAAGACGAGATTTACAGACGATCTCGAATTCACGAAATATCGAGGATAAAAGGCTTCGAAGTCTCAAGCCGCAGCTTACGTAAGAGTATAGACGATCTAGTAGATACTAGTTGGCTCACTATTCATCGAATTGATAATAGCTTGCGAAACCGAAAATCTGACCGACACGAGTCAACTGTCGATCAGAAGCTTCTTACTTTGATCGAGCAAATCAGCAACTATTTTAAGAATCTAAACAACGAGGTTGCAAAGGAAGTGGCGAGCTTTCAGTCAACATTTATACTGTCAATGTTGACTGCAAACACTAGTAACCCGTTTTCGCACTCAACGAGCGACGAGGACCTTAAACAGGAAAAGGATGAATTAGAACAAATCCTTACGACGTTGAATATAGATCAATTCGAAGCGAGAGCGAAATTATCTTCATTTTTCACAGGCTATGAGAAGTCCCTAAAAAGAATGTCTGATCCAGATAAAAAAAACGCTTCATTCTCTGATTTCGACTACTTATCAGGAGCGTTTCGCATAAGAAGCGTTTTAGCAGAATGGAATGAATCAATATTGAAGCAAGAACAAATTCTCCAGCCAAAGGTTGCTTTCATAAAAATAGTCAATGAGTTATTTACAAGGAAGGAGATCGACGTTGATGAAAACGAGAACCTGATTTGCTCGACCAAAACCAGGATGACAGCTAGCGGCAAGGCACTTAGCAGGAAGACACTTAAGCTGACAGACCTTTCATCCGGAGAAAAACAATTGATTATAATTCTTGGAGAGGCGCTATTACAGCAATCGAGATCGTGGATCTACATGGCCGACGAACCTGAACTTTCGTTGCATGTAACTTGGCAGAGCTGTTTGATAGATGTGTTGAAAAAAATAAACCCAAACGCTCAAATTATCTGTGCAACACATTCACCTGATATTGTAGGTAAATACAACGAAAGAGCGATAGACGTGGTCGATAAATTTTCTTAGACGAATTTCACCAGAATGTTTACTAGAACGAACGATGGATTGTCTAATGCGCATATATTTCATGGGGTTCAGGCGATTGTTTATGTCGAGGGTGGGTCTCCTGTGCAAGAAAATGATGAATTAGGCGAAGAAGAGATGCCGTTCGCATCTATGTCAGACGATATTCGATTCTGGCAATCTATCTTCGATACCTATTTACCTGGCTCCACTTTTCTTTTCAGATCTTTAGGCGGCAAGCCTAATCTGTACGACATGGCCTCAAAAATATCTAGTGGAGACATTCAAAATACAATCGTGGCTTTCGACAGAGATTTCGATAACATTTGCGGCACGCTGATTCACTCGGAAAATATTCTGTATACCTATGGGTATAGTTGGGAGAATGATGTCTGGTCAGTAAAAAATACCAAGGAAGCCGTATATAAAATCTCAGGTGCTTGCAAGGTCGGAAAACGTGAAGTAGGTGAAGATTTTGTCGATCGTATGGAAATCCTCAGTGCTTGTATTTATCGTGCTGTAAGGTTAGACGCTATTCTGTTTGAGTATGGTTCTTCATTTTTTGATAGGGATAGGTTTCGACAATATCTCGAGATTAGTGAAAATTCACCACCCAAAATAAGAAAGGAGAGAATTCGGAGCACGCTAAATCGTCTTCGAAATCCGTCAAGATCACGAACAGTTGCCAACACAAATCTAGACTTGAAGGTCGCTGTCGACTGCTATGGGCATCTATGGGAATCGATGTGTTATCACACCTTAGCTTATTATATAAGAGTGAGAGCAGGTCGTAAATCTAAATTCACAGCTCAGAGCGCAGCGGTTGTTTTACTTCAGGTGTTTTCGGCTGATCTTCTGGCAAATAAAGAGTCAACTATTGCTGAACACTATCGAAATGAAATTGGCAAAGTCATATGTTGAACAAAGCGTACAGTTATTGGCAGAGCTCCAAGAGTGCAAACGTCTGCTTTACGAGTGCATGCAGCCTTATCGACCCTCCCCGCCTCGAGTCACAGCGACACATGAACAGCTGGAGTTGGCCGAAAGCTGACCTTCAGGCAGCCGAGAAGTGCAGCGATTCGTCGATTGCAAGGCATTGCGCATCGAGACATC